>Ga0224527_1000004_pt1 | contig 256247 bp, 225 predicted proteins | sample CBST0metaG_FD_179882 | JGI IMG/M metagenome (GOLD analysis project Ga0224527, IMG submission 179882) | Peat soil microbial communities from Stordalen Mire, Sweden - C.B.S.T0 | ecosystem: Environmental > Terrestrial > Soil > Wetlands > Peat | place: Sweden: Norrbotten County, Stordalen Mire...
GCGAGTACATCATCCTTTTCCTCTGCGCCGCATGGGCGTCATTACCTGAGGTAGGAGCCGGATGCGGGAAATCCGCCCGTCCGGATCTGTGCGGGGGTACGGAGTGATCCGTATCCCTACCGCGACTCTCAATCGATCGGTTTTGGTTACGAATACGTTCCTAAAGCCGCATTGCGGAGCTGCTCCGCTCCCAGCTTCGCTAATTCCATGGCTCTACGCATTGCAGCCATCGCCATCCACTTGCTCTCTCGATTTTGCTTCCATGAGTGCCATGCGCAACTGTTGATTCTTGATAAGCAGTTCACAGATCCACTCCTGCAGGCTGCGGAGCCGGATCAGAATCTCTTCACCCGGGCTGTCTGCCGACAAGTCCGATGGAACCTCGGTGCGAGCACTCATAGGCGTGCTCCGCGCCAAGGTCGCTGCATCGGCAGGCGCTCGCGAGAATAACTCGGGGGGAAGCGGAGTCTTCATGGCGATCTCCCGTGCATTTCGCGTGCATCCTTTATAAATCCATCCTGTGCTTGGATTGGAGCGGCGATGAAGTTTACTTCGTGCCGTTCTTCTTCGCCGCGAGGGCCACGATTTCGGCCACTTTATCCGGATGCGAGACCATCGATGCATGGCTGGCGGGGACCGACTGCACGGTCGCGCCCATTCGCTCGGCCATGAACTCTTCGGCCGGCGGTGGAATCATCTGATCGTTGGTCGAGACAAGGTACCAGGATGGAAGCTGCTTCCACGCGGGCGGGCCCGATTTGGCCACGAACGACTTGATGCTGAGCGGCCTCTGCGACACCGCCATGACACGAGCTTCAACTGGATCCACGTCACCGGCGAAGGCTTCGGGAAAGCCATTGCGATCGATCCACAGAAACCCGTGTTCGTCGGGACGAACCTGTGCGGCGCCGGCAGGAGCAGGTCCCTGCTTTGCCAGGCTTTCGATGCTCTCACCTTCGTCGAGCCCAAACGCAGCAATGTAGACGAGGGCGTTGACGTTTTCCGCGCCGTTCGCCGCGCCGGAGATCACTACTCCGCCGTAGGAGTGGCCGACGAGCACCGTGGGACCAGTCTGAGCTGCAAGAACGTTGCGTGTAACCTCGATGTCATCATCCAGCGAAGTCAACGGAATCTGCGCCGCCGTAACGTTGAAACCTTTGTCTTGCAGGATGGGAATTACTTTGCTCCACGACGATGCATCGGCCCATGCGCCATGCACAAAAACTACATTGGTTGCGGTTTCCATATTTATCTCCCGAGTATTGCCGAACAGGTTTTAGTAGGTAGAAGTTGAAGGAACGGTGACGATCGTTGATCGCTCGCTCTGGGGAAGTGGGCGCCTTCTGCGCCGGTAAGGAGACTATGCCGTAACAAGAGGAGCAATACAGCACGCGATCGAATGCATTTTCGATGCCGATGATGGGTGTTGAATGGATAACACTTTCGAGGCGAATGCCCGAATCACACATCTGCGGAGTCGCGGATAGAGTTGGATGGGATTGAGAAAGAGTCGGCCCATGATCACCGAGGCGGGCGACGGAGATCGGGAATGATGATTTCGCGGCGTCCGAAAAGGCGCGCGTCCATTGAGAACCAACCTGGTCCTAACAAGGCCAGAGCAATGGAAATTACCGCCAGGTACAGCGATGAAAATGCGTCGGTATGCCGGGCCGCGTCCCAGGTGGCAAACAACGAAATAGCGAGGAACAAGTTGCCCAGCGCCGCGACGACGGCCGCTATTGGCGTCAGGAATCCGATCAGCACGAACAGACCGTCCACGATCGCAAGCGGAGCCATGACCCAAACTGCCAGTGCGGTCTCCTGGGCTGCCGTTATCGTGCCGAGTCCCTGGGAAATGGCACTTAAGGCTACAGCAAACCGCAGAAGGATTAGCCCGATGCCAGGCCATCCGTCGGGGAATGCGGAAAAGAGTTTTTGCAGCCCATGCCTCCTCGGCTGAGAAAACGCGCTGCCATGAGAGTAGTGTCGAAGGCCGAGAATTGGACCCCTAGATCGGGTGCTTTTTTGCTGACACTCGCGGCGTATACAACGCACCTAGAGTTGGATGATTCCGCGCCGTATGCCGATTGCGACGGCCTCGGTGCGATCGCTCGCTCCGAGCTTTTCCATGATGTGCTTGATGTGCCCCTTGACCGTCTCTTCTGAGATAAACAGGAGCGAGGCAATATCGCTGTTTCGATTTCCTCCGGCAATCTTTTGCAGTACCTCGATCTCACGCTTGCTTAGTGCTTCTTCGCCCATATGTTCGGCGAGATAACCGGCAACTTCGGGCGGAATATGTTTCTTCCCGGCATGCACTCTCCGGATCATTTCCACGAGCTGTTTCCGGGGCATGCTTTTGAGCATGTAGCCTTGAGCTCCGGCCGCGAGCGCACGCTGGATTTCGGCGTCGCCTTCAAATGTCGTCAGCATGATTACGCGCGCATCCTGGAACTCGGTGCGAATCGCGATCATTGCGTCGATGCCCCCAATATCAGGCAGTCGTAGGTCCATGAGGGTGATATCGGGTCGATGCTCGCGGAAGGCCTGAATGGCTTCGCGGCCACTTGCAGCTTCGCCCACCAGCAGCATGTCCGGCTCGTTCCGAATCACCGCGGCAATTCCTTCTCGCATGAGCGGATGATCGTCAATGCAGAAAACTCTTATCGGGACAGCAACGCCCATTTTTTAGCTCCGTTTACTTTGACCATTTGTTGACGCTTTGAACTTCACCTTGTTTAGCCAGGGGAACCAAGGGGTATTTGGATTCTTAAACTGATGTTCGAATGCGACAGCGCCAGGTATGGTCAGTTCGACCTCGGTGCCGGCTCCGGTCCGGCTGCGTAGCTTTAGACTCGCGCCGATGCTTTCGGAGCGCTCCCGCATGCCTGGCAGGCCCCAGTGCCCTTCGCGACCGGCCCGCAGTACTTGCCGATCCATCCCAATTCCATCATCGCGCACCAGGACCCTGAAGTGGTCGTTTGCATATTCTACTTCCACCTCGATGTTATTCGCCTTCGCGTGGACAAATGCATTCACGATGGCCTCGCGTCCGATGCGGTATACCTCGTCGCGAACGACCGGACGCAGTGCGCGATCTTCACCGTTTGCGATGACGCGATACGAAACTTTTTCATCAAGCGGGAATTCCTGTCGAAGACACGAGAACGCAATTTCGAGATCGCGACGAGTCACCTCCGGTGCACGAAGCCCGCGCAGGGCATTTCTACCTTCTTCTGTCACTCTCCCCATCAGCACCAATACTCGTCGCAAAAGCGGCCTGGCCGGAGAGTCGTCGGGAAGCTGATCTTCCGCCACATCGAGTTGCAGAGAGGCGCTCATCACACCCTGCAAAAGCGTATCGTGCAGGTCTTGCGCAATGCGTGTCCGTTCCGCGAGCCGGTCCTGAAAACGAACGTTCAATTGCCGGGTCAGTTGATACATGCGCAGACGATAAAACATTACGATGGCAAAGATGCATGCGACAAGGCACGACGCCTCGAACCATCTTGTTTCCCAGAACTCCGGCTCGATCTCAAAGGGAAGCACGGTTTCCGGCCCATTCCACAGTCCGTCCCCGTCGGACGCAAGAATGCGAAAACGATAGGAGCCCGGCTTGAGGTTGCTGTAAACAACCTGGCGCGCAGCAACGTCGGCGCTCCAGCCTTGGCCCGACCCATCAAGCATGTAGCGATACCTGACTCTTTCCGGCCTCGATAGAATCGTACTTTGATAGTTGATCGTGATGCTTCGGCTGCCGGCGGCCAGCTTCGGAGATGTATCCAAACTAACCGTGTTCCCGCCCGCCGACATCGATTCGATGCGCGCAAATACCGGCGCAATATAAGTTCTCAAGATCCCTGGATGCGCCTCAGCCAGTCCGCCTGCCAGCGAGATCCAGACCCGGCCAAAACCATCCGCGACCAACGAGCGCTCCCGCCTGACTGTCTCGACTCCATTCAAACCGTCCGCTATTCCATACACGCGAAAATCGGATTCAACGAGAGTCCCGGCTATCATGCGATCCCGGTCTGCCTTGAGCGCATGATCTGAGGTAGCGATCCATAGTTCTCCTCGACTGTCTTCCGCAATACCAAATACTTGCTCGTGAAAGGGCTCCGGCATATTGCGCGGGATACCAATGTGACCTGACGCGCAAAAAGCCAACCCCGCCGACGTTCCAATCCAAAGCGTCTGCTTTGAATCTTCGAAAATGGTACTTACGTCGTTCGACGGTAGACCGTCTTGCACGGAGCGATTTGTCCAGTGGCCATCCTTAAGCGACGAAAGCCCACTCGGCGTAGCAAACCACATGGTTCCGTCGGAACCCTCGGCGATGGAATTGATTGAATTCGATGCCAGGCCATCGGCGGTGGAATAGCTAGATATAGAATCTCCCTCCAGCCTGATCACACCGCCGCTCACTGTTCCTGCCCAAACACTTCCGGTCTTAGTCCGGAACACCGAATAAACACTGTCTTGTGGCAGACCATTCGATCGAGTGAAGGTCCGCGCGTTCCATGCGTCTCCACTTTTAGTCAACTTAGTGAGACCGCCATGTTGCCTGCCGATCCACACTTCGCCATCGCCGCCGCTGATGGAATACACAATGTCCTTATCGAGTCCGTCGATCGTAACGCGCCCAACGCGGTCATCTTTCAACCAGTAAAGGCCGCCCGACAACGGCGCAAACCATACCCTACCTAGGTCGTCGACATAGATGGGACCGTTATCTTTGGATGGCAATTTCTCCCGGATCGAATACGTTTTGAAAACGCCATCCTGGAGCCGTTCAATGCCGTTCGGCCCTCCAAACCAGAGATCCTTATCTCGATCTTCATAGACTGTTGTTATGCCCCTCGGTAAGTCCCGCTGGAACGTCGCAAGCGTAGCGTCGCCGGATGGAGCGATCCTGAGCAAGCCCCGGTCGGTCCCTGCCCACAGGTTCGCATCGCGATCTCTGGTGACGGAAAGTATCTGACGCTGTTCTATCGCTGATTGGAAGCTTGGCTCTGTGAGTCCTCCGTCGTGCCACCATTGAATACCCGTGTCAGTCCCGATCCAAAGCCCACCTTTATAAGCAGGCAGTAGGGTGTTGACACTCTTGTTCGCCATATCTTTGGATGTATGGGTGAGATGCCCATGGTTAATCGAGAAGAGACCGGCACTCTGCGTCCCCGCCCACACTATGTGGTCAGCGGTTTCGGTAAGTGACAAGACAGCGCCGGGAATCTGTCCTGGACCGATTGCCGTATGAAATTGTCCGTCCTTGTAACGAAGCACCTGGCCACTTAGTCCAGCTAACAGCAGCCCGCCATCGTAACCCTCAGCCATGGCAGTGAAGCCGCTCTCGTGCAAGTTGAAATGAGAAAACGCATCGTGGAATTTTCCATCTCGATAGACGAGAAGCTGCGGACCATCCATGCGCACCCACAAGTCGCCTTCGCCATCCGCCACCAGTCCCCGAACTGCACCGATCGCCGGCAAATCGGGAACCGGTCGCTGGATGAGGATGAAATTGAAACCGTCGAAACGGACCAGACCACGTTCCGTGCCGATCCAGAGATATCCATCGTCGGATTGGCAGATCGAGTAGGCCGTTCCGCCTAGAAACCCCTGGTCCACTCCCCATTTTTCGTGAATGTATTGCGCCATGGTCCTGGTGGGATCCAAAGCACAAGCATCATTGATCAGGCAGACTCCTGCGATTGCCGCAACAACCCATCCGCAAAGCCTGTGTCGGTGCGCAAGTTGATCACGGCAGGTAGTCAAATTTTTCAAAGACCACCTCGGCGGGGCGACGTGCGGCAGTACCGGACCCATGAAACCGGTAGAACGTTAAATGAACTCTCTCAGCCCCAGGACTCGGGATACCAATTGTAAAGGTATGATCGGCGATGCTCTTTTCCGCCGTGCGAACAGGTGCGCCGCTTGCCGTTTTGAACGATGCGACTCCCGGCGCCCAGTGAACGATATGCGTCAACTCCTCATGGGGAGCGGTAAAGCGGACGATGTTCCCCGGTACGTAATAAGGCTGAACAACGTATTGGGCGTTCTTGGCGGCGGGATTACCCCACTGGCTCACTTCAACATCAAGTTCTTTGCGGGTTTCCTCAGACGCGGAGTCATCCCAAATCAACATGCCGACTACCGCAAAGGGGTCTAATTGGCCGGTATCTTTTACGACAAACCGGTAAGTACCAAACCCAAGGCTGCGGTTCAACACGATCTCCGCGCATGTCCAGCGGCCGTCGTGCTCCTCCATTTTGAGATGTAGATAGCCTCGATCGTCGGTCCAGGCGTTGGCTGGATCGTATAAGTTTGCATCCCCACCCCGGTCGCTCGCGGCCGCTCGAACGTCCCAGTCATATCCACTGAAATGAATTGTCTTTAAGCTCGCCGAGAGCGCAGGAGTGCCCTTCATCGCGACGACTGCGACAACGCCACTGCCTGCCTTCGGTAACTCCGATATCTTGGCCTGCGGCACATAGCCGGGCTCAACCAGCAGGGCCGCATAATCAGTTCCCAGATGGGTCGAGTTCTTCCATGTCCCGTCCGGTTGAATTCGAGTAAACGGCTGCTTCCTAAAGGGCTGTACCCACCAAATGTTATTGCCACGGGCATACAGGACCACTTGCTGGCCAGGAGCAGATCCTTTGGCGGTTCCCTCAATGAAGTCCACTTGTAACGGACCCCCGACAGCGCTCGCCGGCACGCGGGTAATTTCGAGAGATGCCATTCGTCGACTGTTTTGCCAATGACAACCAGTGAGCAGGAAGCTCGCGATCGCGAGAAATGCAATCAACTGGTGCTTCGTGAATTTTAGCTGGTCAGGGAAATGGCGCATATGTCCCGAGGAAATGGATACTCGAAGGTTAGCAAAGTGATTGAATAGTTCCAATGAATTGCAAAACTTTCACAGACTCACGAAGGAAAGGAGCCGAGGGAACGTCGGCGATATCGTGGCCCAAAACGTGCTACCGCAGACTAATAATACTTAAGATGCCTCAGGTCGAGAAGCGCTGCGATGAGGCTCTTCTGGTATTTGATTTAGCAGACGGTCGTACACTTGTCATTACTCGTAATCTGCAATCTCAGGAGAGGTACGTCTCATGCCAGGTCAGTGGGATCGCCGCGAAATTCTGGGTGCGGGAATCATCGCCGGTGCAACAATCGCGCTGGGACCCTTCGCGCGGTCTGACGAGCCATCATCAACCCTGCGCCTCGAAGATCGAATGACCCCGTACCCGGCCACCTGGTATCGGCCGTATGTCTCCCGACCCGCAGCCGGAGCTTCCTCCGCGGCATGGGTGCAGATCGATCTCGGCTCGGCTATTCAAATCGATGCACTGCGTCTCTATCCGAATTTTGACGATGCCCGCGCGTCTATCGGCTTCCCTGCTCGATTAAGAGTTGAAGGCGCCGACACTCCGTCCTTCGAAACTGCAAGCCTGCTCTTCGATTCCGGCCCAGCAGATCTGCCCGAGCCCGGCGACCGCATCTCGTATTTATCCGTCTCCAGTGCCAGGCCGGCTCGCTACGTCCGGGTCATCGGCACGAGTCTACGGCCGATCAGGAAGGCCGAAGGCAAAACGGCTCCATCCTTCGGCCTCTCCTTTGCAAAAGTCGAAGTGCTCGCAGCGGGGCGCGACGTCGCTGAAGGGCGGCTTGTCTCCGCTGATCCCGCCACCGCCAATCCCGGCGACCTCGCCCAACTCACGCGCAAACCCCGTCCCGTTGGCGAAGGAATCCTCACCGACAATCCGCAGAATGTAACCGACCCTCGATCCTGGAAGCAGGTTTCCTATCGCGCCGAGGTGCCGCGTAGTGGAGTGGAACTCGGCGACGGAGTTCTGCGCGATGCCATCGAGAACAACATCGACTATCTACTCACTTCGTTCTCTGTCGATGAGATGCTTCGTCCCTTTCGAGAACGCGCCGGCAAGCCTGTATCGCCGGGCCTGCGTCCGCCCATTCCATTCTGGGATACCGACCTTCCGGGTTCCTCGGCCGGCCGCTTTCTCATGGGTGCGGCAAACACTCTCCGATGGCAGCAGCACGATGAACTTCTTCGCCGCATGAATGAAATCGTCGACGGCATCGCCGATTGTCGCCAGTCAAACGGCTACATCATGGCCTACCCCGAAGACTCCATCATGCACTCCGAGCGTGCCGGTTATACCCGCGCCTGGGTCACTCACGGACTGCTCGAAGCAGGCTACACCAGACACCCCAAGGCATTCGATCTGCTGCGTGGTTACTACGATTGGTTTGATCGCTGCCCATACTTGCCGAAACTTCTTCGCGGAACAGCACAAGGCGTTCAGGGCATGGTCGCCAACACGCGCGTGTATCTCTCGCCCGTCGGCCGGCCCCATGATATCCAGGTTGTGCAGCGCTACTTCCAGGAAGACTACTGGCTCGATGGCCTCGCGCATCGCGATTCGGCGATGGTCTGGCAGTATCCATACGACCGTCCCCACAACTATCTGCTCACGGATATCGAAGCCTACTTCGATCTCTACCGTGCTACCGGAGACCCTCGGTACAAAGATGCGGCCCAAGGCGCATGGCAGCTTTATCGCAACAACTGGGAACACATCGGCGGGTCCATCGCCATCACCGAGTTTGGTGAATTTCCACCAAAATCCTACCGGCTCAAAGCACAATACGATTTCTGCGAAACCGGTGAGCTTTGCGGTAGCAGTTTCTGGACATTTCTCAACCAGCGATTCCACCTGCTCGATCCCGATGAAGAAGCCTATGTGACCGAAATCGAAAAATCCATTTACAACGTCGGCATCGCCAACCAATTCGCTGGCAAGGGACTCTTCTATCACGCCCGCCTCGTTGGCAAGAAGGGCGACCGCTCCGTCGGTTACTGCACGAACTCATGTTGTGAGGGACAGGGAACCCGACTGATCGGCAGCATCCCCGAGCATCTCTATTCGGTCGTCCCTGCTGGATCCGCGCCCGGCTTATACATCAATATGTTCGCTCCTTCCACTATTCGCTGGTCACAGCACGACGACCGCGCAGATCAGGCTCTCAAGCTCACGATGAAGACCACCTTCCCGTACGATTCTCGCGTCGAACTCGCCTTCGAACTCGCCTCGCCGCGCCACTCCGTCCTTCGTCTTCGGACTCCCTCGTGGGGAACCGCTGACATGCCGATTCACATCAACGAAAAGCTCGCCGCCAACGGCAAGCCTGGCAGCTATGTAGCCCTCGATCGCACTTGGAAATCAGGTGACATCGTGTCCTTTGTTCTTCCAGCAGGCTTTCGCTTCACGCGCTACACAGGCATCGATCAGATCGACGGGCATGAGCGTTACGCGCTCGAATATGGGCCTATCCTTCTCGCCATCGTCGGCACAGATGATGCGCGACTTCGCACATCAGGAGCCGCAGCCCAAAGCCTCACGAATCAATTAAGACCTATCCCGGATCAGCCGCTGCACTTCTCCATCGATGGCGACTCTGAGCATCGTTACATGCCCTACTACGCCATCAAGGAAGAGACCTTCACCTGCTTCCCGATAGTCGACAAAGCCTAATCAGGAGACGAGCCCGAGCCCTCGTTATTTCTCAAAGAACATTGATAATCACTGAGCGTGTCACTCGCTCGTAGAAGACGTGCGCTTAGCCGGAAATCGCTAGACTTCGATCACCGCTTTCGAGAGATTGCGAGGACGATCGACGTCGACGCCGTGTTCGAGGGCCATGTAGTATGAGAAAAGCTGCAGCGGGATCACTTCAGAGATGGGCAGCATGTGTTCGCTGGCTGGCTCGATCTCGATCACGTCGCTGGCCAGAGCCGCAATTTCGCTATCGCCTTTGTTGGCGAGCACGATCGTGTGGGCTCCCTGCTTCTTCATGTCTTCGAGTAGTTGGACAGTCTTTTCGTAGCGAGACTTGGATCCTTCCATCTCTGGATCAACGGTGGCAATCACCACCAGCGGCACATGTTCGCTGACCAGCGCATTGGGTCCGTGCTTCAACTCGCCGGCGGGATAGCCTTCCGCGTGCACATATGAAGCTTCCTTCATTTTCAGCGCGCCCTCGCGGGCAATGGCGTAGTGTACGCCGCGACCAAGATAAAGAAATGTGTTGGCAGTAGCGTATTTCGTCGCGAGCGCGGCAGTCTGCACGCGCCAGGCATCGAGTTGCTGTGCGATCTTCGCCGGCAGCGATTGCAGCTCGGCAATGCGGCGCTTGATTTCGCTGGTGTCGAGCGTGCCTAATTGATCGGCTTCATAAAGAGCGAGAAGATAGAGCGCGGTGAGCTGGCAGGTGAAGCTCTTCGTCGCAGGGATCGCAAGCTCCTTACCTGCTCCGAGCGGCATGGCGGCGCTTGCCTCGCGTAACATGCTGCTGCCCTCAACGTTGGCAATGGCCAAGGTCTGCTGCGCGCTAAACCGTGCGCAGCGCAACGCTGCAAGTGTGTCTGATGTTTCACCGGATTGCGAGATAACCAGCAAAGAAGGGTGACGAGGGTTAGCAGCTCCGCGGCAGCTATATTCGCTGGCATATTCAACGTCGACCGCGAGGCCGCACATGTCTTCAAAAATAATCTCAGCGGCAAGGCCGGCGTGGCGGCTCGATCCACTGGCCGCAATCAACACCTCACCGCGCGGATTGAGCCAGTGCGCGAGCGGGGCAAACGCGGCTAAGTCAAACGATGACCCATCGAGATAGAGATCGAGAGTGCGACGGATAGCATCGGGCTGCTCGTAGATTTCTCGCAGCATTGCATGAGGAAATTCAGTCACAGAGGCCTTTCAAGCCGAAATAATTTGGCACAGCGCGGCTATCTGCCGACACGTCCTCTTTAAAGTTTACGCAAGCGGACGCACGCCTCGTCCAACTCGTGGTCCTTTTTCGCGAAGCAGAAGCGCAACAGGTCTTCTCCTCGGCCCTGACGGAAAAATGCGGACCCGGCAACGGCGGCGACTCCGGTGGCGGCGAGCAGGTGGCGCGCCTTCAATGCGGCCGTCTCACCCGGCAGACCGGTAACCTTGGCAAGCACGTAATAGGCTCCCGCAGGCACACTGGGTTCGAATCCGGCAGCGCGCAGGGCACTGATCATTCGTTCGCGCTTGGATTGGTGGTCGACCGCGATCTGCTGATAAAAGCTAGGCCCAAGCTGCTCCAGTCCCGCAGCCGCCCCGTGCTGCAGGGCTGAAGGGGCGCAAACATACGTGAGGTCGTGAAAGTAGGACATCGCGGCCATCCATTTGGCCGCAGCGGTTACATAGCCGAGGCGCCAACCGGTGATCGAGAAAGTCTTCGAAAATCCCGAGATGACGATGGTGCGTTCGCGCATGCCGGGCAGCGTGGCCGGGGAAATGTGCTCAGCCCCGTCATAGACGAAGTACTCGTAGATTTCATCGGTAAAGAGGAACAGGTCGTGATCGCGCGTGATGTCGGCGATGGCTTCGATCTCCGCGCGGGTGAATACTTTTCCGCTGGGATTGGCGGGCGTGTTGAGCAGGATGGCGCGCGTGCGCGGCGTAATCGCGGCCTTGAGCGCGTCAATGTCGAGAGCCCAGTCAGGCTCGGCGAGCGGCACCAAAACGGGCGTGACGCGCAACGACTTGAGCGTGTTGACGTGATATCCGTAGAAGGGCTCGAACAGCAGCACCTCATCGCCGGGATTGAGCAGGGCCATGGCCGCGGCGTGCAGGCCGGCGGTCGCACCTGAGGCTACCAGAATTTCGGTTTCAGCGTCATAGCGGAGGCCGTAGTCGTGGAGCTGCTTTTTGGCGATAGCCGTGCGCAGACGGGCGATGCCGTCGAGCCGCGTGTAGATGTTGTAACCGGCGCGGATGGCTGCTATGGCGCCTTCTTCAACCGCTGCGGGCACCGGGGTATCGCAGACGCCCTGGGCCAGGTTGATGCCCCCGATGCGGTCGCACTCCACACTCATGGCGCGAATTTCCGATTGCATGGCGCCGGGAGCGAGTTCGCTCAAAACCAGGCGCGATGCCGAGCGGAGAGCAGCAACGGCCAGGGAAGGACCGTCAAATGCGGCCAGGCTTTCAGTACCGGCAGCGGGGACTTCTGTACGCGACAATGGAGCGACGATATCTGGCACGGGGAAGAATCCTTTGCTGACAATTTTACATTCCACGCGAAACGGTGCAGGCGGAGTGCCGTTGAGCACCGGCGGCCGTGCAGCGCCGAGCGTAAAATCGTCCTTTCGACGGGCAAATGTGCCCCAGGGTGGTTTTGGTCATGCATGAGCTTTCAATCGTATCGAGCATTGTGGATTCGGTGACCGAATCGCTGCAGAAGTATCCAGGCGCGCGCGTGATCGAGGTGCGGCTCAGGGTAGGTGCGCTGGCGTCCGTGGTCGAGGAGTCGCTGCAGTTCTGCTTCGGCATCGCCACGGAAGGAACGCCACTGGAAGGATCGAAACTGGTGGTGAACACCGTGCCCATAGTGGTGCACTGTGCGGCCTGCGGTTCGGATGGCGAAATCGAGAGTCTGCAGAGTTTTCACTGCCCGAAGTGCGGCGCGCCGGCGTCCGAATTGCTCCAGGGCCGCGAACTGGAGATTGAGGCCATCGAGATTGAAGATGGCCAGGAAAGCACCAAAGAAGTCGAGGAGAGGGTAACGCCATGACGACCAGGATTGTGGAGCTGAGGCAAGGAATTCTCAAGAAGAACGACGAATTGGCGCGGGCGCTGCGGATGCGATTCACCGACGCCGGCGTGCTGGTGCTAAACCTGGTTTCGAGCCCAGGAACAGGGAAGACGGCGTTTCTCGAGCGTACGCTACGCGATTTAAAGGACAGTGGCTCGCGCGTGGCGGCTCTGGTCGGCGATCTGGAGACCGACAACGACGCCCGCCGGCTGGCCGCGAGCGGCGCTCCTGTACGACAGATCAACACCCATGGAATCTGCCACCTGGAGGCGGAGATGGTGAGCCGCCACCTGGAAGGATGGGAGCTCGACAAGCTCGATTACTTGTTCATTGAAAACGTGGGAAACCTGGTTTGCCCCTCGAGTTACGATCTTGGCGAAAAAATCCGCGTGGCCCTGCTGAGCGTTACGGAGGGCGAAGACAAGCCGCTGAAGTACCCCACCATGTTCAACTCTGCAGACGCCGCCGTCATTACCAAGATGGATATTGCCGAGCCTTGCGGATTTGACCGCGAAGAGGCGCTCAAGAATATCAACGAAATCAGGCCGGGCATACGAATCTTTGAAACCTCAGCCAAAACGGGCGCCGGCATGGACCCATGGCTGACTTATTTGGCGGAAGAAAAAGCCGGGCGTCTGGTAACCCACTGACCCCAATTGGCGCAGAATGAGCGGGATGCTACTCGATGAAGAGGGCATAGTTGTCGCAGCGTAGCGATTCCAGGTGATTTGGATCACTTTTGATATCGAAGCCAAAGGAATATAAGAGAGCAGGGGTTTCCTATGTGTCTTGCGATTCCGGGCCGAGTGGAAGAGATTACAACCGAGGGATTGATCCAGGTGGGCCGTGTGAACTTTGGCGGCGTAGTCAAGCGCGTGTGCCTCGATTATGTTCCGGACATTGCAGTTGGCGACTATGCCATTGTGCATGTTGGGTTTGCCATCTCCAAGATCGATGAAAAAAGCGCCCAGGAGACATTGGAGCTTTTTCGCCAGATGGGCATGCTCGACGAGGAGCTGGCTACCGAGGATGAGGCGTTTGCACGGGCTGCCGCAGCGCCCCAATCGCCGTGCCCCGACGGAAGTTGCTCAGTGGAGCCCAAAGTCGATGCGATCTCCGCGAAATTGCAGTAAAAACTGACCCAAAAACGTCGTCTTTTCGGCCCCTTTTGAAACGAAACACATGAGATATCTGACCGAATTCCGGAATGGTGAGATCGCCCAGCGCATGGCGCGGGAGATCCACCAGATCGCCACTAAGCCATGGAAAATCATGGAGGTGTGCGGAGGACAGACGCACTCCATCATTCGCAACGGGATCGACCAGATGCTGCCGGCCGGGATCGAAATGATCCACGGCCCCGGCTGCCCGGTATGCGTGACACCATTGGAGTTAATCGACAAAGCACTGGCGATTGCAGCCCAGCCGGGCGTGATTTTCTGCTCGTTTGGAGACATGCTGCGAGTGCCCGGCACCGACGCGGATTTGTTCCAGGTGAAAGGCCAGGGAGGCGACGTACGAGTCGTTTATTCGCCTCTTGATGCGGTCGAACTCGCCGCCAAAAATCCCGACCGGCAGGTGGTTTTCTTTGGCGTGGGCTTTGAAACCACGGCGCCGGCGAACGCCATGAGTGTGCACTTGGCCAAGCGGCGCGGGCTCAAAAACTTCTCGCTGCTGGTGTCGCATGTGCTTGTGCCGCCTGCGATTGCGGCCATCATGAGCGCGCCCGGCAACAAGGTCCAAGCGTTCTTGGCCGCCGGCCATGTGTGCAGCGTCATGGGGTATTGGGAATATCCGCCGCTCGCCGAGAAGTTTGGGATTCCGATTGTGGTCACCGGTTTTGAGCCGCTCGACCTGCTCGACGGAATTCGGCGGGCTGTGGTGCAGCTTGAGGCGGGACGGCACGAGGTTGAGAATGCCTATAGCCGCGTGGTTACGTTTGAAGGCAATTTGCCGGCGCAAAAGCTGCTGGGTGAGGTATTTGAAGTGACGGATCGTGCCTGGCGCGGCATCGGCGTGATTCCGCAGAGCGGTTGGCGGTTGAGCGAGCCCTATCGCGAGTTTGACGCCGAGGAACGATTCCATATTTCCGGCATTCACACCGAGGAATCGCCCCTGTGTCGGGCTGGCGACGTGTTGCGCGGAGCCATAAAGCCAGCGGAATGTGGGGCTTTTGGCAAGGAGTGCACACCGCGGCATCCACTGGGTGCCACCATGGTTTCAAGCGAGGGCGCTTGCGCGGCCTATTTCAACTATGGACGGTTTATCTCGGCAGAAGACCTGGCTGGTGCGGGTGCCGGGCTATCGGGAGCGGCGCGTGGGTGAGCATCGAAGCGTGAACGCGGAATATACCGCGCCGGATTTTTCAAGCTGGTCCTGTCCTCTTCCCCTGGTCGGCTATCCGACCATCGTGATGGGCCACGGTGGCGGCGGCAAGCTGGGCAACGAGCTGGTGGAGCACCTGTTTCTGCCCGCCTTTCGCAATCCTGCGCTCGAAAATCTAGGTGACGCGGCGGTCCTCGATCTGGGGTCCGGACGCATAGCGATGAGCACGGATTCTTTTGTCGTACAGCCATTGTTTTTTCCCGGCGGTTCGATCGGCGAACTGGCTGTCAACGGTACCGTGAACGATCTGGCCGTATCGGGCGCGGAGCCGCGATTTCTCAGTGCCAGTTTCATTCTTGAAGAGGGATTTCCGCTGAGCCAACTGGCCGCGATTGTTGAGGCTATGGCGCGCGCGGCGGCGAACGCAGCTGTGCAGATTGTTACCGGCGACACCAAGGTTGTGGAGCGTGGTCACGGCGACGGTTGCTATATCAACACGGCCGGCGTGGGCGTGCTGAGGACTGGAATCACGGTTGGCCCGCATCGGGCGCAGCCGGGCGACGCGATCCTGGTTTCGGGCACGGTTGGCGATCACGGCATGGCGATCATGAGCGTGCGCGAGGGACTGGAGTTTGAAAGCCCCATTCGCTCTGATTGCGCGGCACTTAACGGGATGATCGCCGAAGTGCTGACGGCAGCGGGAACGGCTGTCCACGCGATGCGCGACCCAACACGCGGCGGCCTGGCTTCGACGTTGAATGAGATTGCGCAGGCTTCGGGAGTAGGAATCGCGCTCGATGAGCCGAAGTTGCCGGTGCGCGTTGAGGTGCAGTCGGCGTGCGAACTGCTGGGGCTCGATCCCGTTTACGTGGCAAACGAAGGCAAGGCGGTCTTCTTCGTGGCGCCCGAAGCGGCGGATCAGGTTTTGGCAGTCCTGCGGGCTCATCCGCTCGGACGGGACGCGGCGCAAATTGGGCAAGTCACAGCGGAGCATCCACGGATGTTGGTGGCACGGACCTCGATGGGAGCAAATCGGGTAATTCCGATCCAAATTGGCGAGCAGTTGCCGCGGATTTGCTGAAGCAAATCCTGAGTCGCACGTTTGGAAGTCATGCTGGCTGGAGTTCATTCGGTGCGCGTAAGCGTTGAATCTTGATCTTGCTCTCATTCTTACGGGCCTGGGCCAAATCGTAGGCCATCTGCACTCTCAGCCAAGTCTCGGCGTCGCCGCCGAACGCCATGGAGAGCCGGATCGCCATCTCCGAGCTGATCCCTGATTTGCCGTTGACAACGTTGTTGAGCGCCTGCCGGGTGACCCCTAGCGCCTTGGCTGCTTCAGTGATGGTGAGGCCCAACGGCTCGATGCAATCGGCGCGGAGAATGCGGCCCGGATGCACTGGGTTTTTCATGGCCATGGATTTGCTCTCCCTTCCCCTAGTGATAATCGACCAGTTCCACATCGCAGACGTCCTCGCCCTCGAAGCGGAAAACAATGCGCCAGTTCGCGCGCACGGTTACTGACCATAAACCTCTCCGATCTCCTTTGAGAGGGTGTAGCCGGTAGCCGGGAAGATCGAGGGCCTGTGGCGCAATCGCGGAATCGAGAACCGTCAGGATCCGTTCGACGGCGTCCCGCAGATCGGGACGAATGCCGCCTGCGTCACCGCGCTCGTAAATCCGCTTCAGTCCGCGATGCTTGAAGCTTCTAATCACGAGAATACAACGTAAAGCGGCAATTGTCACTTGTCAAAAAGGATCGCACAGCCATTTGTATGCGAACTTGAGAGAACATTTCTCTAGTTCGGCCGACTAACGACTCAGCTTTCAATCGAGCCGATCGAATGACTTTTTGACTTGATCGGGAATTGTGGCTGGCGCGTCGCCGAAAGTCTTGCTGACTTCAAGAACAGCGGCGGGGGGGGTGGGAAGCGACTTGAGCGCTTCAACCGTCGCCGTCCAGTCGATGGTGCCGGCGCCGGGCCAGAGATGCTCGTCTTTGGTGCCATGATTGTCGTGGACGTGCAGAGAGACAATCCGCTTGCCGAGGACTGCGATAGCCTCAGCGATACCGACGGTGATGTGGGCATGGCCAAGGTCGAGGCAGATGCCGACGTTATCCAGATGACCTGATTCGAGAATGGTCACCAGGTGTTCCGGCGTGGTCGGGTCACTGACCAGGTTTTCGACCAGCACGCGCACGCCGAGGGGACGAGCGAAGGCGCCCAAATGCTCCAGTGCGGTTTGCGCAAACTCAATGGTCCGCGGAGACCAGCCGTCTTCGCGCTCGCCCAGATGCACGATCAAGTGCTTGAAAGGAATATGCTCAGCCGATTCGAGAGCGCGCTTGATCTCGTCCATGGCGTCGATGCGGCGCGATTTTTCGGGGTGAATCACGTTGACCGAGAGTGCGCCGGCGCGGCCCATTTCGCGATCGGGAAACAGGGGCGCGTGCATCGAAAAAGGCTCGACGGTGTTGGACTTAAACCATTCGCACAGCTCGCGGACGTGTTCGCGGCTGGTGTAGTCGAAGTGCTGGCGGGCAGCAAAAATCTCAACAGCTTGTGCTCCCGAGCGTCCGGCGAGTTCCAGTAGGCCAGGATGAAGGCGCTGGTTGAGGAATAAATGCGTCGATAGAACTCGCAACATGGTCAAGACAATCCCCCGCGCCGGCGTGTACTAACCGGGAAACACCGGCACTCTATCTATTTTCGCATTTTTACAATAGCGATCGGCCGAAATCGGAGTGCACAGGATGGTGCGCGAGGCGGATCGAGCCGGTTTGGCAGGCTGGGCCGGCCGCGAACTTTATGCCTGGATTTTAATGGTGAAATCAGCGGGCAAAGCCATAAATGCTGTGCCCGCTGGGGTTGCGGCGGAGGGCGCTAGGCGTTGATGGCCATGCCTTCGACAGCGGCGTAGGCATCGAGCATCGCTTCGGAAAGCGTGGGATGGGCGTGGATGGTGAACATCATCTCTTCCACCGTGCCTTCGAGTTCCATGACGGCGACGGCTTCGGCGATCAGTTCCGTAGCCTGAGGACCGATGATGTGAACGCCCAGGATCTCGCCGAATTTGGCGTCGGCGACGATTTTGACGAATCCGTCGTGGCTGTCGACGATGGTGGATTTGGAGTTGCCGGCGAAGGGAAACTTGCCAATTTTGACTTCGTAACCCTTTTCCTTGGCCTGCGCTTCGGTCAGGCCGGCAGACCCGATCTGAGGCTCGGTGTAGGTGCAGCCGGGGATGCGGTCGCGGCGAACGGGACGGAAGGGGCGGCCGGCGATCTTTGCCATGGCCACGATGCCGCTCATGGCGCCCACGTGGGCCAGCTGTGGCAGACCGGCCACGATATCTCCAATAGCGTAGATACCGGGCTCGGCAGTGAGCTGGGTCTCGTCGACCTTGACGAACCCACGATCGAGCTCTATCTTGGTCGACTCGATGCCCACGTTGGCGGTGCGTGGAGCGCGACCGACGGCGACCAGGACCTTTTCAGCTTCCTTTTCTTGCGTTTTGCCGTTGGCGGTGGTCCAGGTGACCTTTACGCCCGTGTCGGTCTTCTCGATTTTTTCGACTCTGCAGGCAGTATTTACGTCGATGCCGCGCTTTTTGAAAAGGCGGGTGAGCTCCCTTGAGACGTCCTCGTCTTCAACGGGCACGGCGCGGGGCAGAAATTCAACGATGGTGACTTCTGTGCCGAAGCTGCGGAAGATGGAGCTGAACTCGACGCCCACCGCGCCTGCGCCAATGACGATGAGCGACTTGGGTGGGGCGGAAAGCGCGAGGATTTCAACGTTGGTCAGGATGCGGTCGTCGGGCGCTTGGCCGAAGATGGTGCGCGCCTCGGAGCCGGTGGCGAGGATCAGGTTTTTGGCTTTGACTTGGCTGGTCTGATTGTCGACGCCGGTAAGCGAGACCGTGTGGATGCCGTCGACCGCCGGCCCAGTCAGCTTGCCATAGCCGGGGATGACCGTTACCTTGTTCTTCTTCATCAAGAACTCTAAACCCTTGGTGTGCTTGACGATAATTCCGTTCTTCCGCTTTTGGATGGCGGCCCAATCGAGCTGGGGGGTGCCGATCCCGGCGATGCCATACTCGGCCGCATGCTTGAGGTGGTCCCAAATTTCAGCATTGAAAAGGAGCGCCTTGGTCGGGATGCAGCCTACGTGCAGGCAAGTTCCGCCAAGCACGCTGGAGGACTCGATGAGGGCTACTTTCAGGCCATATTCCGCGCCGCGGATGGCGGCTGTGTAGCCGGCGGGTCCGCTGCCGATGATTGCGACGTCATAAATTGTGTCTGCCAAAACGACTCCGTTTCTGGGGCACGCCGGGGTGGTGCGCGCGCCTTCTGCAACTGTTCAGTTTACTGGATGGCGATTGAGAATCTGTGAAAGACGCTCTCTAAGGAAGAGTCGTCTGGGCGTGGAAAGGATTCGCCTGCGCCAGTTCAATGGCGGTCCGCAGCGTTTGAGGGTCGTCTCCAAAGGCTTCGATCCAATACACATCGGGTTCGCGGCGAAACCAGGTCAATTGGCGCTTGGCATAGTTGCGATGGCCTTGTTGGGCGGCGGCGATGGCGGCCTGTTCACTCAGGGTCCCGTCGAGGACGCCGAGGGCCTGCCGATAACCCAGCGAATCGAGGGCTTTGACACGGCCAAATCGGTCGAGAAGCGCATGGGTTTCATCGATTAGACCAGCGGCAAACATGGCGGCGCAGCGGGCGTTGAGCCGGGCATAGAGAGCCTGTCGAGGCGGGTTCAAACCGATGCGCAGGAGGCGAAAGCCGGTGAGTGGGTCGCGCGCCAGCACCTCGGACATGGGCTTGCGGGCGGCCAGACAGACCTCGATGGCGCGAATCAGCTTGTGGGCGTCGTTTGCGTGAATGCGGGCGGCGGAGGCCGGATCGAGGCGGCTCAGCAGGCGATGCAGCCAGGTTTCGCCGTGGCGATGGCGGCTGCGATCGAGGCGGGCGCGTAGTTCGTGCTGACGCTCGGGTCCAGTGAACAAACCATCGGTCAGCGCCCTCAAATAAAGGCCCGTGCCCCCTGTGACGATAGGAAGCTTGCCGCGGCTGGCGACGTCGGCAAGCGCGGCTCGCGCGGCACGGCTATAGGCCCCGGCGGTGAAAGGCTGATCGGGGTCAGCTATGTCGATGAGGTAATGGGGCAGGCGGGCGCGTTCCTGGGCAGTGGGCTTGGCTGTGCCCAGATCCATGCCGCAATAGACCGACACGGAGTCGCAACTGACAATTTCGCCGTTAAAGCGATCGCCTAACTCCAATGAAAGGGAGGTTTTACCGCTGCCGGTGGGGCCGAGAATCAAAATCGCGAGAGGGTCTGCTGCCGTGTTGATGTCGATCAAGGCCGCCACCAGCCGGAAGGGAAAATCCACGCGGGATTGGTGTGAAACAGCCACCAAACCAGGATCACTGCAGCGACCAGCAGTACGCCGAACGTCTGATTGCGGCGAAACAGATATCGCTGCCGCGCACGCCGGGCGTCTGCGGCGGCCTGTTCGAGATGCGGCTTGATGCGCGTGTCAACCAAAAGGCTTCTGTCCCAATTCGTGCGCCCGGAACTGATCGCATAGGCCAGTATAGCGAGCGCTGAGACGCGCGGTTTGACGACACGGCGCCCGATTGCCGACCATTGAACTTCCGACTTTAGGCGTAGGCCGTGGTCCGAAGGGGTAGCTCGATGAAGGTCTTGATCTTTGGTTCAGGTGGTCGCGAACACGCTTTGGCGTGGGCGGTGAAGCGCAGCCAACGAGTCACAGAAGTGGTTTGCGCGCCGGGCAACGGTGGAATTGCGGCCATCGCGCGCTGCGTTCCGGCCGACCTAAAGGATCTGGATTCAATGATCGCCGTCGCCGAGGCCGAGCGGCCCGATCTGACCATCGTGGGGCCGGAACTGCCGCTTTCGCTGGGCATCGTCGATGCGCTCCAGGAGCGGGGGTTGCGCGTGTTCGGTCCGACGAAAGACGCGGCCATGCTCGAAAGCAGCAAGAGCTTCGCCAAGCGATTTCTGCAGCGTCACAACATTCCCACGGCCAATTACGCGGTATGCACCAGCCCCGAGGAGTTGGGCGCGGCGATTGAGATCTTTCACCCGCCGATCGTGGTAAAGGCCGACGGTTTGGCGGCCGGCAAGGGCGTCATTATCTGCCCGTCGCGGCAGACCGCACACGAGGCTGCGATCGGTCTTTTCGAAGGAACAACGCTGGGCGAGAAGGAAACCCAGGTCGTTATCGAAGAGTTTTTGCTGGGCGACGAAATCAGCTTTCTGTGCCTGACGGATGGCAAGCATGTGGCTCCGCTGGCTCCCGCGCAGGATCATAAACGCATCGGCGAAGGCGATACGGGACCCAATACAGGCGGCATGGGCGTCTACTCGACCGACACCATGCTCGAACCGGCGATGACGGAGTGGATCATGAATCACATCGCGTTGCCAACGGTGCAGGGCATGGCAGAGGAAGAAACTCCATTTATGGGGGTGCTTTACTGCGGGCTCATGATGACGGCGCGAGGACCGCAAGTGCTTGAATTCAATGCGCGCTTTGGCGACCCGGAGACCCAGGCCATCCTGGTGCGCCTGGAAAGCGACCTGGTCGATGCTCTCGAAGCCTGCGTTGACGGACGGCTTTCGGAGACTGAGTTGCGCTGGAGTCCGGGAGCCTCGGTGTGCGTGGTGGCTAGTTCCAGCGGGTATCCGGGAAGCTACAAAACGGGGCTGCCGATCACGGGTCTGACGGAGGCCGCGCGGGTTCCAGGGGTCGAGGTATTTCACTCCGGTTCGGCGCTTGTCGATGGTGCCGTGGTGACGGCAGGAGGCCGCGTGCTGGGCGTGACCGCGTCTGCCGATTCACTCGAAGAGGCTCTCGAGCGCGCTTACCAAGCCATGGACGAGATCAAGTTTGACGGGATGTATTATCGCCGCGACATCGGCCATCGCGCGCTCAAGAAAAAGACCTAAGCGCCCGGCGGTATGCCTTAAATGGCAAAGCTTAGGAATGGCTCGTCATCGCCTACAAGCCACGGGCAGAGCTCACTTTTGTGCGACGGTAGCGGACGGTGCCAGCGATACCTGCTTTTGGAAGCAGGAACGACACAGAACTGGTCTGCCTTGCGTCGGCTTGAAGGGGACAGTGGTTTCTGCGCCGCATTCCGAACAATGGGTTCGGGTCTCGGTGCGAACGCGTTGGCGACTTCCGCCGCTCGTGCGTTTTGCTTTGCAGGTTTTGCATCGCTTAGGATCGTTTTTGAACTGCTTGTCGTAAAAGAAAAGCTGCTCGCCAGCAGTAAAAACGAATTCCTCGCCGCAATCGATACACTTCAGTACACGATCTGTGAACTCCATGGCCGGCATCCCCAAAACAGGGACTTACAATGAAATCGGCCGTGACTTCAGAAGCGCCGGTCCCCTATCCCTGTTCCCGTACGTCTTTCCACAACAAGGGCCCGGGCCGCATACATAGGGCGGCTAACAGTTGTCTCCCATTATGCGGGGGACTGGAAAATAAAATGTACTCGCCAGCTTCGCGCCGGCACAATCCACTCTTGAATCTTCATCGTGTGTTCTCACCCCGTTGGCAACCCGGAAGACTAATGAGTTAGACGAGAGATGTTACGAAGTGAGTAACACACAACGAAGATTCGATTGGTTCATCTTCTCAACCGTGAAGAAACGCCAACTGATGAGAAGATTTGCACTTAGTCTTGCTCTTTGCGAGCCTTCTTGCGGTTCCGCTTGCGCGCCAAAGCTGCCTTGACGCGACGCTTTTCACCGGGTTTCAGGTAGTAGGAATGACGCTTGACTTCCTTGATGATGTCTTCCTGCTGGACCTTACGCTTAAACCGGCGTAGAGCATTTTCGAGCGGTTCGCCTTCTTGTACACGAACCTCTGCCAAAAGGGTTTCCACCTCCAAACCCGCCTATGTGGCACTTCCTATGATACCGGTAATGTCGTATGCGCGGTCAAGCTATATCCCGGTATTTGCCCGAAATCAGAAGGATTCCGATCCTTTAGTAATGTAATTCTCCTCCGTTGTCTCGTTTTGAGACATTCACGCAATTACAACATTGCAAGCCCTTGTTAGCTACCCGACATAGCAGCGCATTTCGGATGCTCTACACTGAGAAAAACAGGAGAATCCTGCATGATTCGTAGTTACCAAGGGCGTTTACCGCAGATTCCGGCCACCAGCTATGTAGACCAATCGGCTCAGGTGCTGGGCGATGTGACCCTGGGCGAACACTCCTCGGTATGGATGAACGCCGTGTTGCGCGGCGATGTGAATTCAATCACGGTCGGCGCCAATTCGAACGTGCAGGATTGCGCCGTATTGCATGGGCAGCGTTATGTTTACCCGGTCACGGTGGGCGATTGGGTGACGATCGGCCACAATGCCACGGTGCATGGATGCGTGGTCGAGGACGCGGTTTTGATCGGCATGGGCACAACTATTCTCAACGATTGCCGCATCGGCGAGGGATCGATCATTGCCGCGGGCGCCGTGGTCCCGGAGCATACGATCGTTCCTCCGCGAACGTTGTGGGCGGGCGTGCCGGCCAAGCTCCGCCGCGAACTGGGCGAAGAGGATCGCAAGCTAATCCTGCTCTATGCGCAGAACTACCTCGATTACACGGAAATATATTTAGCCGAAGCCGGCAAATGAGCGAGCCGCAGGCCTGACGGTCGTGATGATTCGGTCCGGTTTTATCGCATCCTGCCCCTCGATCCTGAATCGAATGAGTGCATTCCCGGACTAGAAAGCAGGCAAGCAGTGACGAACGAAGAACTTTTCTCCACTACGGTACTCAACACATGGAAGCTGATCATCGGCCGCTTTGATAAAAGTCTGGCCACTCTCACCGACGAGCAGCTACAAAAGCCGGTCGCGCCGGGCAAGAATCGCTTGTATTACCTGGTCGGACATTTGACCGCAGTACACGACCGCTTGTTCCCCATGCTGGGCATTGGCGAGCGGCTGCACCCGGAGTTGGACGAAGTTTTCCTTGCGCATCCGGATAAAGAGCTTGCCGATCCGATTTCAGGCACGGAACTGAAGAAGGCCTGGGGCGAGGTCAACGACAAACTGACGGCCGCATTTTCAAAGTTTTCGCCGCAGGATTGGCTGCTGAAACATTCGGCGGTTTCGGATGAGGATTTTGCCAAAGATCCCACCCGAAACCGTCTTGCTGTCGTATTAAGCCGCACCAACCACGCGTCATTTCACTCCGGCCAGGCTATTCTCGCCACCAAAACCCCTGCGTAACCGGTTGCGCAACCCGCATGAGAAATGCCCGCTGCTTAGATCGGCAGCGGGTTGCGTTCGGTAAACTGCCGCTGGTGCCAGTAGGGATACACCGGCTCCACGGTGCTGGCCTTGTCGAGCTTGGCAACTTGATCCGCGGTCAGGTTCCAGCCCTCTGCGGCGAGGTTTTGGCGTAGCTGTTCTTCGTTGCGCGCGCCCAGGATGATCGACGACACAGTGGGTCGCTGCAGCAGCCAATTGAGCGCAATTTGAGGAACAGTCTTGCCGGTCTCCTTGGCAACCTCATCGAGGGCATCGACGACTTTATAGAGGTGTTCATCCTCGACTTGCGGTCCGTAGTCGGCCGTCTTGTGCAGGCGGCTGGTCTCGGGCAGCGGCTGGCCGCGACGAATTTTTCCGGTCAGGCGGCCCCAGCCGAGCGGGCTCCAAATGAGCGCGCCAACCTTCTGATCGAGCGCGAGCGGCATCAACTCCCACTCGTACTCGCGGCCAATGAGCGAGTAATAAACCTGGTGGGCGACAAAGCGCGTCCACCCGTAGCGATCGGCGACGGAGAGCGACTTCATCAGGTGCCAGCCGGAAAAGTTGGAGCACGCGATGTAGCGGACTTTGCCTTCGCGGACGAATGTGTTGAGCGTGTCCTGCACCTCGTCGACCGGCGTCAAGGCATCAAAACCGTGCAGATGATAAATGTCGACGTAGTCGGTCCCGAGGCGGCGCAGGCTGGCCTCAAGAGCACGCCGCAGATGGTAGCGCGATGAACCGACATCGTTGGGACCTGTGCCGAGGCGGAACGTGGTTTTGGTGGAGATGAGGGCGCGGTCGCGCTTGCCTTCGAGCGCTTTGCCCAGCACTTCTTCAGAGCGGCCGTCGGAATAAACGTCGGCGGTATCGAACAGGTTCACGCCCGCCTCAAAACAGATGTCGATGAGGCGCGTGGCTTCGGCAACGTCGGTGTTTCCCCAGGAACGAAAAAACTCATTGCCGCCGCCGAACGTGGCGACGCCAAAACTTAGAGCGGGCACTTTGAGGCCGGAGCCTCCCAGAAGTCGATATTCCATGCCCTTTAGGATGCCGGGATGCGCACGGGGATGCAAGTTCCGGCCTCATCGATCTGCCAATTAAATACTGTCAGGGTGCCCCATCCATTTCCGCGCGTTCGCGGAAATGGGTGGGAAAGCAATGTCACCGTTTTCTCGCCGGATCAATAGGAAAGAGCGATCGCGAGCCTCGTATACTCAAGGCAGCGCGTGATGACACACCTCGATACAATTCTGGCTACGACGCGGACCACAATGGAAGCCGCGAAGACTCGTACGCCCATTGCCCACCTCGAAAAGCTGGCCGCGCAGCACCAGCCGCGCGGATGGGCAGCGGCGTTGTGGCGCAAGTCTCTCACTGGCCCGGCTGTGATTGCGGAGATCAAAAAAGCCTCGCCTTCAAAGGGACTCATTCGTGCTGACTTCGACGTAGAGTGGTTGGCAAAGCGCTATGAGGCCGGCGGCGCGGCGGCGCTTTCCGTGTTGACTGACGTGCCTTATTTCCAAGGCGGCCTGCGAAATTTGGAGCTCGCTTCAATGGCTACTTCGTTGCCCTGCCTGCGCAAGGATTTCATGGTCGATCCGTATCAGATGGTCGAAGCGCGCGCACACCGGGCCGATGCGATTCTGTTGATTGTCGCGGCCCTGACCGACGCCGAACTTAAGCAGTTCGCTGCCGCAGCTCACCATAGTGAACTCGATGTGCTGGTTGAGGTCCACACCGGCGAAGAACTCGACCGCGTCCTCGATGCACTCGGCGAAAACGGCATAGAAGCTATCGGCGTGAACAATCGCAACCTCAAGACTTTCGAAGTCCGGCTCGAAACTGCAATCGAACTCGCCGGCAGGATTCCCGCGGGTGTGGTGAAGGTGGCCGAGAGCGGCATAGGCACCGTCGACGACATGACCCGTCTGCGCGCTGCCGGCTTCGACGCGTTCCTCATCGGCGAGAGCCTGATGCGCCAGCCTGATCCCGGTGCCGCGCTGGCCAAACTACTTGCGGGCGCCGTAGTAGCGTCGTGAACTCCATGCCAATCTGGATCAAAATTTGCGCGAATACTTCGCTCCAAGACGCGCTGGTAGCAGCCGAAGCCGGCGCCGATGCAGTGGGCTTTGTGTTTGCGCCCAGCCCGCGCCGCGTTTCGCCGGAGCAAGTTGCCGCGATCGTGCCCCACTTGCCGCGAGAACTCGAAAAGATTGGTGTCTTTGTTGGCGCTTCGTTAGACGAAATCGAAACGGCCGTGCGCGTCAGCGGGTTAACAGGGGTGCAACTCCACTCTGACACTGATTCGGAATCTGCAACACTACTTCGCGAGCGTATCGGCGCAGAACTTCGCATTTTGCGCGTGGTTCATTTCAGCGCTGAGGCCGCCGAGCAAGTTGCGTCGCTGGTCGGCGACCCACATGTCGACGGAATACTCATCGATTCGCGCACGGCTACGGCTGTCGGCGGAACGGGCATTCGCTTCGATTGGAGCGTTGCTCGCGAGACGCTGTTCGACAGCCCGCGCACGCGGCTCATCGCTGCCGGCGGGTTGAGTCCAGCCAACGTTGCTGAAGCCATTGCCACGCTCGATCCGTGGGGCGTCGACGTTGCCAGTGGCGTGGAAGCAAGTCCGGGCCGCAAAGATCCACTCAAAGTACGTGAGTTTATTCGTCGCGCACGAGAAGCGAGCCACGCATAGCATCTCCGTCTTTCCGTCACAGATCCTCAGAACTAATACATCGCAAAACCCCAATAGCACCTGCCGTATTTTTCCGTTGACAAATTTGCATTGGTTCGTGCTAACTTACCGTTAGTGGACACTTACCTACAAGCCGGACTCGAAGCACTGGGTGACGCGACCCGCATGGCGATCTTTCAAAAGCTCGCCGGCGGACCGATCGCCGTCAACGAATTGGCGCAGAAACTGCCTGTCAGCCGCCCGGCGGTCTCACAGCACCTGCGCGTCTTGAAAGATGCAGGCCTGGTGACCGATAGCAGAGATGGAACCCGGCGACTCTACCAATTAGATCCCGAGGGAGTAGCGCGCCTGCGTGCCCACTTCGATCAGATGTGGACCAACGCGATGAGTTCATTTCAAACCGCGGCAGAGAAACCAGCTACAGGAGAAAAACATGGCAAACCCCGTAGTAGAAGCCGTCGTACGTAAGAGTGTAAGTGTGAAGGTGCCGATCGAGCGCGCCTTCAGTGTGTTCATTGAGCAGATGGAGACGTGGTGGCCGGCCACGCATCACATCGGCAAAACACCTTTCGAAGCGATCTTCGTTGAGCCGCGCGTAGGTGGGCGCTGGTACGAAAGAAACGCCGAAGGCAAGCAATGTGATTGGGGAACTGTATTGGCATGGGATCCGCCCCATCGCGTCACCTTTTCCTGGCATGTCGGTCCGGGACACGATCGGCCAAATTGGACAGCCGATCCCGACATCGCCAAGGCCAGCGAAGTCGAGATTCGATTTACCGCCGAGGGGCCCGAGGCTACCCTCGTCGAGTTAGAACACAGTAAGTTGGAGCGCCACGGTGAAGGCTATGAGCAACTGCGCGCAATCTTTGACGGACCGGGAGCCTGGAGCGCCATCTTGGAGTTCTACGCCAAAGCCACGCTCGGAGAATGATAGCGATGAAGCCCGTTGTATTCCTTCGAATCGCAGCGATGCTGACCTTGATTCATGCGCTGATGCACACGATCGGCGGGGTCTTTGGCAAGGTAAGCGCCGGCCCCGCCACCGTCGCTGTGCAAGCGATGAAGTCGAATGTATTTCCAGTGATGGGCGCGATGCGAAGCTTCTGGGATTTTCACCAGGGCCTGGGACTGGGAGTATCTATATTTCTTTCTGCCGAGGCTGTTGTTTTCTGGCAGTTGGCTTCTCTGGCAAAGAAGGACGCAAGACGGTTGCGGCCGATCGTGGCGACATTTCTGGTTGGGTATGCGTTGCTCGCGGTCAATTCTTATACTTACTTCTTTATTGGGCCGGTAATCGCGGAAGTAATGATCGCCGTGTGCCTTGCCCTGGCTATTCTTACCGCTAAGTCAGATGTGCGAGCCTGGTTCGAAAGATAAGTTGTAAGTGTCTCTAACTTCGCAAGTTCCGATTCTTATTGAAAAAAGATAAAAATTGAGTAATCTGGTCGAAGTCATTTCGCCTTTCCCTCTTCCAAGATGAATCCGCCATGTAGAGGAAAATAGATTCGCAAGATAGCTGCGTCGCTGATAAGCGAGCCCCAGGGTCAAACCCGAGGGATGATATATGAAGAGCATTTACTGCGTCTTGGTTTTCCTGGCGGGTGCAATGTCTTTGTCCGCCAGCGTTACTTTCGATGGGCCCACTAATACTGTGACTATTACTTCGCCCGAACACTCCCCAGCCACGTCTACGGAAACTGGTACTGTGCCTGCGACGGGCTCGATCCAGCAGATCAATCATGTTATCTTCATGCTCCAGGAGAACCACTCCTTCGATAGTTACTTTGGCATGTTGAACCCGTATCGAATCGCGAATAAGTGGAACATTGGAGACGACGGGATTACTTATTCGGTCGATGGTATCGACGACAAGTTGGACACGATCACCAACAGCGACGAGGAAGGTAAATCCTATCCGCTATTCAAATTTAAAAGTACTTGCCTCGATGACCTGAGCGCTGTTTGGGATTCGAGTTACAAAGATATAGACGTAAATGACTATTCATTGAGTCGTTCCATCCAAATGAAAGGCTTTGTACAAAACGCCGAAGCATTCGCGAAGAACTGTGCCGCCCACGGAGGCAGTAATTGCCCCGGAGCATTTACTGACTTAACTGGACAGGGCGCGATGGGGTATTACGACCAGAAGTATCTTAACTATTACTACTTCATAGCTTCGCAGTTCGCGGTGTCCGATCGCTGGTTCTCGCCGGTATCGGCCAAGACCCAGCCGAATCGCGTTGCTACCTTCACCGGCGGCACCACCCAGGGATTGGTTCAGAGTCCTTTGGGCGATGACCACTTATCGCCTCTCAAAATCAATACGATCTTCGAAGAGCTCGATACTGCGAACGTTACATGGAAGGTCTATTACACCGTGACCGAGGGGTTTTGCCTCAACGACGACGATTGCGGTACGTCAAAGACCGATCGATTCCCCCAGACATATCTAAACGACTTTGCTTACTTCACAAAGTATCTTCACGAGAGGAGCGGTAGCTGCGCCTCTCCCACCCAGGAGTCGAGCGTTGTCGGCGATGCGACTAACTCGTTTTGCATCGATACCGCGCACGTCGCGCCGCTCTCGACTTACTTCAAAGATGTCGCGAATGGTACGCTGCCGAGCTTTGCATTTATCGAATCCGGCTACGGACAAAACGATGAGCATCCGCAATCGGGCCAATCGATTCTGCTGGGACAAGCACAGGTGGCAAGCATCGTGAACGCGCTCATGACCAGTCCTTCGTGGAGCGATTCGGTTTTCTTCTTCAGTTATGACGAGGACGGTGGCCTCTACGATCATGTTCCTCCGGTGCCGGGACATTCCAACGACTTCACAGATGAACCGGTCGGAGCATATCCGGATATTGCAGCGATTGCGGTGAACCCCGATCACTACGTCCCTTGCCTGCCGTCGGGAAGCAAGCCGACTACGCATTGCGATTTGAATTCCAAAGATCCCGGCGCCAAGTCAACGGACGCTGCGGCTAAAGACGGGTTCGCCGCGCAGCTTGGATTTAGAATGCCGAACGTCATCATCTCGCCTTTCACGCGCCGGCATTATGTTTCGCATATTCCTATGGATCACACGGCGGTGATCAAGTTTGTTGAAAACCGCTTCATCAGCCCCTCTTCCCATTTGACCGCGCGCGACGCCCCACAGCCGGATCTGCTGGACTTCTTCGACTTCAACAACATTCCATGGGCCACCCCGCCCACTCCACCGGCCGCGGTGACGAAGAAGTCGTTGGGCTATAATCCGTGCACGCCTGCGAGCATGTAAAGCTGACCCTGCGACCATCGCGAAGCGGCTCCATAAAGCGAGATCAAATCATCATCTCCTCCTGTTTTGTCGGGACCGTTTGTCGTCACAACAACGGACGATGGTGAGTGCAATAATGGTTGTTCGCCAAATAAATCGTGTGACGTTGCGCTGTGATTCGCACACATGCGAAATCACGCATCGCGGACAACGAGTACTAGCCAAGAGGACATGATGACCACCAAGGGAAATGGCTTTGAATCCGAGATCGACCGGCGTGAATTTCTGCGCCTGACATTGATGAGTTCCGCGATGCTGATCGCCTCAGGCGTATCGCTTGAAGCTGCCGCGGAGACCGGATCTTCGTTGACCAAGTCATACGCGGCGTTACATCCGCTGGCGCCGGGGGCTGTGCGGCCAGAGGGTTGGCTGCGGGTATATTTGGAGCGTCAGGCAGCGGAGCTTGGGTCGCAACTGCCGCAGGTTTCCTGGCCGTTCTCCGGTACGTATTGGACCGGCGAAGAGGAGGGCGAGTCCTGGTGGCCGTGGGAGCAGAAAGCCTATTGGATTGACGGAGCCACACGGCTCGGCCTGGTGCTCGACGACCAGAAGTTGATCGCCCAGGCGGAGGCCTCGATCCGCTACACGCTGGCCCACGCTGACGCGGACGGATACCTGGGCCCGCAGTTCTTCAAAGAGCCGACGGGGGACTTTCATCGCTGGCCCCAGATGCTGTTGTTCCGCGGTATGGCCGCAGGTACGGATGCAGGCAGAAACCCCGAAGTAGTTGAAGCGCTACACAAGCACTACCTCAACGACAAGGCCAACTACGGCAAGCCGACCCGCAATGTGACCAACATCGAGAACATGATGTGGCTCTATGAGCGTACCGGCGACAAGCGTCTGCTCGACCTGGCCGAGAAGTCGTGGGCTGAGTACATGAAGGTGACGGTACCGGGCGGCGATGGCGGCGATTTGTCCGCGATGCGGGTGTATGCCGCGACGCCGATCGACGCGCATGGCGTGACCTATATCGAGACGGCCAAGCAGCCGGCCATTCTCTACATGCTCACCGGCAATCCAGAGTATCTGCGGTACGCGCTCGCAGCCCAGAGGCGGATCTTTGACCACCACATGCTGATCGACGGCATCCCCTCGACGTCGGAATATTATCGGACCCGCACATCGCTCGACTCGCATGAGACCTGCGACATTGCCGATCACACATGGTCGTGGGGTTACATGCTCATGGCGACTGGCGACGGCGTGTGGGCCGATCGCGTGGAGCGGGCCTGCATGAACGCCGGCTTTGGTGCCATCAAAAAAGATTGGAAGGCGCTGCAGTATTTCTCCTGCCCCAACCAGTTCCTCGCGACGCTCAACTCCGATCACAACGTGATGGAGCACGGCGGACACATGATGGCCTTCCAGCCGAACCCTGGACAGCACACGGCCTGCTGTGGCGGCGATGTGCACCGCGTTTATCCCAACTACGTGATCCGCATGTGGATGAAGGATGACCGTGGTGGATTATCGGCGGTGCTTTATGGGCCATCGCGCGTGAAGACAACGGTGGGAGCGCAGAAGCAGGAAGTCGAGATTGTGCAGGAGACGGACTATCCGTTCGACGAGCATATCCACTTCACGATTAAGAGCGGTCAGCCTGTCGAGTTTCCGTTATCGCTGCGCATTCCGGCCTGGTGCTCAGAACCGCGCATTTTGGTGAATGAAAAAGCAGTAACCATGCCGCAAATCCACAGTGGCTTTGCTACTCTGGAGCGAAAATTCAACTCCGGCGACAAAATCACGCTGGTTTTGCCGATGAAAACGGCGCTGAGTCACTGGCCGCAGAACGGTATTGGCGTCGAACATGGACCTCTCGTGTATTCGCTGGCGATCAAGCCGGATTGGAAGCCCGCGATCGTCCCTAAATATTCCACGGCGGATTTTCCGTGCTGGAATGCGATGCCTGCGAGCGAATGGAACTATGCGCTCGCGATCGATGCCGATCACGTTGCTGAAGAGGTGAAGCTGGAGCGGAAGGCGATGACCAAGGATCCCTGGGTCGATCCGCCAGTGACGCTCAAGGTACCGGCGAAGACAGTCGCCGGCTGGGAGTTGCAGCAGAATCCCGATGATGCCAAGCAGATATTTACGCCGCCGCTGCCCGATTTGGAGACCAGCAAGTTTTCAGACGCGACGGAGCAGATCACGCTTGTGCCGTATGGATCGACTCATTTGCGGCTGACGATTTTTCCCAATGCGAAGAGCAGCTAGTACCGCGACCGCATGACATGACAAGCCGGGTGCCCCAGGTCTCGTGTTTGAGACTCTGGGAGATATACTTGTTCACACGGTCTCACTACTAGAACTTAGGCAATTCGTGGGCGTCGATCATCCGAATGCACGCCCCCCGAGAGTTCCACGCTCACTCTCACCACCCCATCTGCCGCATCCGCTCCAGAATAATCTCGCTATACCGCGTCATGCGCTCCGGCCGTCTCTTCAGCGGAGCAGGCAAGATCGCCGCCAGCCGTGCCGCCTGTTGCCTTCCCACACTCCGCGCCCCGACTCCGTAATATCCGCGGCACGCCGACTCCGCCCCATAAACGCCCGGACCCCACTCCACCACGTTCAGGTAAAGCTCCAAAATCCGTTGCTTGCCCAGCACCAATTCCGCCACCGGCACCAGTGTCGCTTCCACTGCCTTGCGCAGCACCGACCGCCCCGTTCCAAACAGCAAATTCTTCACCAATTGCTGTGTCAACGTCGAGGCTCCGCGGCTTCGGCCACCATCCAGATCCTCCTCGGCCGCCTCGTGGATCTCATGCCAATCAAAACCGTGATGCTGATAAAAACGCGCATCCTCCGCCGCGATCACCGCATGTTGCAGTTCCGGCGAAATCCGATTCAGCGGGACGAACTTGTAGTGTTCCTGGTACGGCATCTGGTGAATCCAGCTCTGCACCCGCCGTTCAACGTGCACCGCCGTCGTCGGCGGATCGATCCACTTGGCAGCCACCAGCGTCAGCGCTCCCAGCGCCCATCCCCCCGCCAGGCCCAACACCAACCATCGAACGAAAGTCCCGAACGTCACCTTCTGTCTCGGAACCTTAGCCGCTATCTCTGGACTGTCACTCACCCTTCAGAATACGCGCCCCGCCCATCCGATCCGCCGACAGCAGGCCTTCATCGCCGGCTCGATACATGCGCGTTCCAAATCGATTGCATTCGCCAGACCTCGAGGCGCTTGATCGCCTTCGTATCGTCTCCGAGCCCCAACTCAAAGCCATGGTCGCCCGTGCTCGTGGGTATCTCTCTTACGATGTAGCGCGCTCCACCATCCACAAAAATTTCGGCGACAGCTTTATCGATCAGCACCTCCACTGCCCCCTGGCCATTCTCCAATTCCTCTGGCTTGATCGTGGCCAGCGTCTTCCCCTGGTACCGAATCGCCAGTTCTTTATCTTTCTCCAGCATGACCTTTACCCTCACGTCCAGAGGACCAGACCCAGCCCTGTCCAGCGCTCGATTTGCCTCCGCAGCCGTCAACGATGACCTCGTCCAGGCCTTTCCATGCAGCCGTTCGATCTCCTCAATCGGAGTGGCCCGCAGTCTGAGACCATCCCGCGTACTCACCAGCTTGAATGCAGTGGGGAACAGCATCATCTGGTTAAACGGCATTCCCTCCGGCTCAATCCGTCCCCACGCCATTTGTATGCGTCTGCCATCCGGCATTTCAGCGAATGATTGCGCCGCATAAAGCGCATCGTCTCCATGCGCGTTGGTCCCTTCCGCATAATGAAGCTCCGGAGATTCAGCGCTGAACGTTTCACCATCGAAGCTCCCGATGAAATAGCTCGACGACCCGCCATGAAGAATCCATTTCTTGTGATGGCTATCCCCATCAACAGGCAGTTCAAACAAATCGGGGCACTCATGCAGACTTTTGAAATGGCTCTTCCGCGTCCATGCCTTCAAATCTTTCGAAGTGAAGAAGGACATTCCATCTTTCTCAAATAAAACCATCACCCAATGCTTTGCCGGCTCGTACCAAAACACCTTCGGATCACGCGTATCGTTCGAACCAACTTCCGCATTGCTGTCGACAATCGGATTGCCCGCATAGTGCGTGAAGCTAACTCCGTTGTCGGTGCTGTAAGCGATGCACTGCACCTGTTTCTTCGTGTGCCGGTCAAACGCTGTATAGACCAGCACCAGCGCATCTTTTCCCCATCCGCCATCGTTGTTGTGATCGACCAGGCTGCTGCCAGACCACGGTGAACCAAGCTTGTCGAGCATGAGCGAGGGAGACAGCTCTTGCCAGTGAATCAGGTCATTGCTCACCGCATGTCCCCAGTACATAAACCCGGTGTCCCACGTAACGCCAAAGGGAAAGGCCTGCCAGAACAGATGATATTGACCCTGATAAAAGATGGGACCGTTTACGTCATTGCTCCAACCGCGCTTCACGGTGAAGTGGAATTGAGGACGATTGCGCTCCTTGTAGAGTGAGTCGGCGCCTTCAATCTCGTCAGCCTGATAAATCCGATCCAGGGCAGCTTGCGAAGACGGGCCCACAAGCGTGATCGTCTGTCCCTTGAATTCGCTGACATCGATAAAGATCCAATAGTCCGGCGAATGCTCCGCCAGTTGCGCAGGGAATTCCCGCTTTTGAATCCCATTGACCTGAATCTGAAACACGCGCATTTCACCGGCACGGGCAATCGGAATATTCAGATAGTGCTTCGAGATATTGATGGTCCTGCTCTGCGCAACAAGAGAGGAGGCAAGCAGCACAAGTGCGAATAAAACTCCGCAACAAAAATGCAATCCGGCTCGAACCCTAACGCTGGCGAAAAGCTTCCGCCTCAGCGCGTTCACATTTGCGTTTAAGCAGCCCAACGAAAACTTCACTTTCATCCTCCAGACAGAGCTCTGCCCAGAAACCATGCCGTCACGGAGGTAGGTGGACACAACCTATGCTAGTTGATAGAACCTGCGCTCAGTCGCAGCGGTTAGACCACCCCCACGGTAATCGCATTTGAGTTTTTCCAAATTTCGACTGTGCCATTCTGAGAGAACGGGGCCCCGAACGCTTTTCAGTTTGGGGGTGGTGAACGAAGAATCTGCTTTTGTTCTTTCACCGGGTGCCTAGATCTGGATTTTCAGATCTGGGATACTTCGATCCCGCAAGGTATCCACACTCCCACTACCTCAAAACCTGCCGATTTCACGCCAAAATCAACGTGAAAATGCCTCAAAACACGCGAACTCTTGCATAATTCGAGCCCTTAAAAGCGGATTTTGGACCGTTTTTCGGTCCTTATGTCCCTCTCCCGCGCGACTTATTAAGATTTCCGTTCACCCGCCAAAAGTCGCGTCCCCATGCGACTTTTCAATGCTCTAGAACTTCGCCTCAAACTCCCGAAAGCGCCGCTCCAGCTCCCACTGCGCAGCCGCCTTCTCGTTTTCGTCGAGAAACGCCATGCACGCAGTCGACTGTTTCTGTTTCTCGCTCCCCGGCGCCTCCGCCCTGCACGCCCCTACGGGTCTGCCAAATGCGTCCGGCCCTGCCCACAAGCTCTTGCCTGCCAAGAAGTTGTGCTCCATTCCGGTGCGCACCAACTGCTTCAGATCGCGGTAGCTAAGGTGATAATCGAGCGCCGCCCGCACGTATTCCCCAGTAATTTCGATCCGGCTCACCCCCTCATCGTCGGTCGACAGCGCCACCGGCACATGCGCCGCCCTGTAAATCGGAAACGGGTGATATTCCCCCTTAATGCCCAAAATCCCCTCGTTCGAACTGAGGTTAACCTCAACCATCACATGCTTTTCCGCCATCTCCTTCAGCAGTCCCGCGGCGTCGTCCTCATACATCACATCGACCCCGTGCCCGATCCGCTCCGCATGTCCCACTTCGATAGCTTCGCGAATGTGAAACCGCAAACCCTCGGGAGGAACCAGCCCCGGAGCCAGTTCCCCGGCATGAAGACTGATGTGAACCTGGGGATAGACGGAGTGCAGATATTCCACCATCTTCATCTGCAAGCTATAGTCCCGCATGGAGATAAAGCTATCCTCGGGCTGCACGAAATTGATCCCGACGAAGCCGCCCTCCTTCGCGTCCATGCTCGCCGCTACCGTTTCAAATCCCAGCAGCGTCTGCGCGAACACCTGCTCCGGCGCGAAGGCGCGCAAAACCTGGTAGATATAGCGCACCTCAACCCTGCACGCAGATGTGGCCTGCGGCGTGTCGCAGCGCTCCAGTTTCTTCCGCACCACCTCGGCATCCCTCACAGCGCTGCGATCGGTCGCAACTTCGTCTCGTAACCCCTTATCAAGCAGTGCTTTCCGCATATCCGCCAGGTTCGAATTCCAGCCAATCTCGTGCGCAATGGTCGCAGCATGCCCAAAAGACGGCGTTTCCATCAGTTCCAGGTATTGTTGGTTCTGCGCCGCCGCCCGGCTGACCGCCTCGTCGACCCACTCCCCGGTATGCCGCTTATCGAGTCCGCCAAATTTGCCGAACGTGGCAAAAAACTGGTCGTGTCCGCTAAACCCTGTGGTTGCAACAAAACTGCGCATCGAGAAGGAGTCGACCAGCCGGTCGTATAGATCCTGATCGGCCGGGCTCAACACGCCGCTCAACCGCTCGGCCGGCACCAGCGCTCCAGTGCACGGCGGCTTCACAAACTGCAGCGCCACCGCATCCACGCAGAGCCCGTCTTCCCCCGCATCGCGAATGAACGTCTCCGCGTAAATAGCTCCAGAAAGATGCACATGCAGGTCGGCCCCCTTGGGAAACTGGCTCAAAAAGGCATTCAGCGTCAGCGGTCCCCCATGCACCGCCGTTTCATAAGCGCGCACCGCGCGGGGGGCATCGGTCTGGCCGAGGGCGATGGCGGCGGCAAAAACAGGCAGGCAGGCGAGGCGTAAAGCGAAGTTGCGCATGATTGCTTTCCAGTTTAGGGCAGGAAAGAGTCAAAGGCCTTTCAAATTCAGCCATGTAAACCCAAAAAGTCGGCTCTTTTTCCTCAATTCAACCGAGTTTTGTCAAAGCCCGGCGAGTTGATATACTCAATAAGTTATTGCTGAGGCCAGATAGCTCAGTGGTAGAGCGCGGCCCTGAAAAGGCCGGCGTCGGCGGTTCAATCCCGTCTCTGGCCACCACCCTGATTCCATTCATCTTCCCGCACAACAACTTGCCGGTTGTTCACCTTCGCGCCCACTCCCGGTTGGCGCAAAAATCGATTCCATGACACCTCTTCTACGCACCCCGTCGAGTTGGCAACTGCGCACCCGCTCCCTCCCATTGGGAGTGCGGACGGTCGTGATGGCGGTGGTCAACATCACTCCGGATTCGTTCAGCGACGGCGGCCATTTCCTCGATCCTCAAGCGGCGATTGAGCGCGGATTGCAGCTTATCGACGAGGGTGCTGACATTCTGGATCTGGGCGCCGAGAGTACGCGGCCTGGATCGCGCGCGGGAGGCTCTGCCGATTCAGAATCCGCGCCGACGGTGAGTGAGGAAGAAGAGCAAACCCGTTTATTGCCAGTCATTGAAGGGATTTTGCGCGCGCGGCCTGACGCCGTGATCTCCGTCGACACGTACAAGGCGGCAACCGCGCGGGCTGCCGTGGCTGCCGGCGCCGAGATCGTCAACGATGTCAGCGGCTTTCAGTGGGATGCCGCGATGCCAGCCGTATGCGCGGAGACCAAGGCCGGCGTCGTCCTGATGCACACCCGCGGCCGGCCTGAAGAGTGGCGCGATCAGCCTCAGCTTGAGGCTGAAAATCTGCTGGAAACCGTGCGAAGCGGACTTTCCGCCAGCTTGGGCATCGCAAACAACGCCGGAATATGCCCAGAAGCAATTGTCCTTGATCCCGGCTACGGGTTCGGCAAACGTTTTGGCGAGAATTACGCACTGTTAGCGAGACAAACCAGCCTTTTATCCCTCGGTCGCCCCTTATTGGCTGGAGTTTCGCGAAAGTCGTTCCTGGGCCACACCTTGGCTCCGCTCTTCGGTGATGCGCCGGCGCCGGTCGAGTCCCGCGAAACAGCGAGCATCGCGGCGATGGTCGCGGCCATTCTCAACGGAGCTTCAATTGTCCGCGTTCATGCGGTGCGGCCCGCGGTGGAAGCGGCTCGCATCGCCGATGCCGTACTGGCGGGTGGATAGTGCGCGAAGTTATTTGAGACATTCCTTGCCCTGATGCGGTAGGATTTTTTGAAGCCCTGTTCGTCCCACTTGCCGCATCCTCATTGTCCCAGCTTTACTTTATCCAGTTATCACTCAATCTGTTGGAGGGTCTCTTGCCGCATCCTCATCAACCACTTTTGTCTGCCTCGCGAGCAGCGCGCTGGTTTGGCATTGCTGTCTTGGCGTGCATCCCAATTTCATCTAGCGGGCAGCAGGCGCCGCCCACCGACCTGGTCATCAAGAACGCTACTGTGATGACCGCCAGCCACGGCACGATCGAGCATGGCTCGGTTTGGGTGCACGCGGGGAAGATCGCCGGTGTCGGTGCGACCGTCGACGCGCCCGCAACCGCGGTGGCCGTCGATGGCACTGATATGTGGCTCACGCCGGGCATCATCGACCCCCACTCGCACTCGGCTCTCGATAGCGATGTGAATGAGGCTACCAGCCCAGTGACCCCGTCGATGCACATGATCGATGCCTTCGACAATCGAGACGCTGATCTCTATCGCGCGCTGGCCGGTGGAGTAACAACCGAGTTGCTGTTGCATGGCTCGGCCAACATGATTGGCGGACAGGCCGTAGTGATCAAGAACAAGTTTGGGCTTGATCGCGATGCCATGCTGTTTCCCAACGCGCCCGGTTCCATCAAATTCGCTTCGGGAGAAAACCCCAAGCGCGTTTATGGCAGTCGCGATCAGTTGCCCTCGACGCGCATGGGAAATTTCGAAGTAATGCGCCTGGCATTTGAAGATGCCAAACACTACATGGCCGAGTGGGATGCCTATGATGCCAAGGCGAAAAAGGGCGACAAAGACGCAGTCGCGCCCAAGCGCGATCTCAAGCTTGAGGCGCTCGCCGACGTGCTCCGCGGCAAGCTTTACGTGCAGATTCACTGCTACCGGGCCGACGAATTCCTTACCGAGGAAGCCATCGCCAAGGAATACGGCTACAAGATTCGCGCCTTTCATCACGCGCTCGAGATGTATAAGGTCGCCGACAAGATTGCTGCCGACCAGACCGCCATTGCCACGTTCGCCGACTGGTGGGGTTACAAGGACGAGGCTTGGGACGCGATCCCGTGGAACGCCGTCATGTCGATGCGCAAGGGCGTGCGCGTGGCCCTCAAGAGCGATTCCGACGACCATATCCGGCGGTTGAATCAGGAAGCCGGGAAGATGATCCACTACGGCGGAGCCACGGAAGACGAGGCGATTCGCATGGTTACGTTGAATCCTGCGTGGATTATCGGAGTCGATGAGCGCACTGGTTCGATCGATGTCGGTAAGGATGCAGACTTGGTCCTCTGGAATCACGATCCCCTGTCAACTTACGCTCGCGCGCAGAAGGTTTATATCGACGGCGATCTTTTCTTCGACGCGTCGCTCCCTGGGTTGGGCACGACACACTTCAACGGGGTAATGCACAACGGCGGCGGATTTGGTTCTGACGACGAGGAGGATGGCCAGTGAGAAGCATTCTGATTGCAGCAACGTTGCTAATCGCCGCGCCGTCATTGATTGTCGCTGCACCTGCGAAAACCGCTGCTCCCGCAGTCATCGCCATAACCGGCGGACGGCTGCTGACGGTAAGTCACGGAACTATCGAGAATGGAACGCTTGTTATTGCCGACGGAAAGATAGCGGCGGTGGGCGAGGCGGGCAAAGTCAAAGTGCCGGCTGGCGCGCAGATCGTGGATGCGCGCGGTCTGACGATCTATCCGGGCCTCATCGATCCCGAGACTAACTTCGGACTCACGGAAGTGAGTGCGGATCAGGAGTCGAATGATTTAGCGGAGCGGTCGGATGAGATTATGCCGCACATGCATGTTTACGATGCGTTTCATTCGGAGACCGAGCTGATTCCGGTGGCGAGGCTCAATGGCATTACCAATGCGGTTGTGGCTCCGGCAACAGATGACTCGATCGCTGGGCAGGACATCTTCATTCAACTGGCGGGCGTGGATCGCGATGCGATGATCATGGGTCGCGACGTGGCATTGGCCATGAACTTTGGCGCAGAGCAACGGCGGCGCGGAGGACGCGGGGGAAAGCCTGAATATCCTTCAACGCGCATGGGGCTCATCACGCAATTGCGGCAGACGTTCCTTGATGTGCAGGACTATGTGGCAAAGCGCGATGCTGCCGCGAAAAAGGACGACAAGGCGTTCAAGCGCGATCTGAAACTTGAAGCGTTGATTCCGTATCTCAAGGGCGAGAGACCCGTGGTCGTGGGAGTCTACGAATCTTACGACGTCGAGACGATCATGGCGCTGGCGGCGGAGTTTCACCTCAAGGTGATCTTGAACCACGTGACGCATTCGCAGGAAGTTCTGGACAAGATTGCGACGTACAAAGTGCCTGTGATTGTGGGCTCGATTTACGATGCGCCGCGCGCCGATGAGCGGTTCGATGCGGTCTACACGCTGCCGGCGGAGTTGGCTAAACGAGGCGTGAAGATTGCGATCTCTTCCGCCGATGCGGGCGGACCAGCGAGCAGTCACTCATCGCGCAACCTGCCTTATGCGGCCGGGTTCGCGGTGGCTTATGGGCTGCCCTATGACGAGGCCTTGAAGTCGATCACGCTGAACGTCGCGGAGATGTTTGGTTTCGGAGATAAGCTGGGCTCGCTTGATGTGGGCAAGATGGCCAACGTGGTGATCGCCAATGGTGATCCGCTGGACGTGCGCACAGATGTGAAGCAGGTATACATTCAAGGAGTCGCGGTGCCGATGGTCAGCCGCCAGACCCGCCTGCGCGACGAGTACAGCAAGTAGCGAACGCCGCACCAAATATTTCCGATCCGTTCACAAAGAAGTAATCTCCCATCCTTTTAGCGCTATGGCGTTAAGGGGTGGGAGGCGTGCGCGAACGTGAGGCTCCTATCGGTGTACACTTTTCCTTCGCGTACAATTGGCTGCTGGTTACGCGCGAATAGGATACCCATGCATAAGCAATCGCTCGTTTTTTCTCTCGCTCTGCTTGCTGCTCTTGTACCTTCGACACTGTGCTCCGCGCAGGCTGCGGGCGAAAAACGTCCCATGACATTTGAAGACATGATGAGCATGAAACGGCTGGGGGAAACCGCTGTTTCATCGGACGGAAAGTGGCTGAGCTACGCGGTCACATCGGTGAATCTCGATCAAAATTCCAAGAAAACCGAGCTTTGGCTGAAGAAGGTCGAAGGTGGCGAGCCGCAACACCTGGCAGTAGCCGGGCCGGGCGATAGCGGGGTGCAGTTCGCGCCGGATGGCAAGCGGATTCTCCTCTTGAGCAGCCGTGATGGGGGCCAACAAATCTGGCTGGCGGACTTTGATTCCGCTACCAGTGCGGTGACGAACCTGAAGAAGCTGACCGCTATTTCGACCGAGGCTGATAATGCGCGTTGGTCGCCCGACAGTCGCTCCATCGTGTTTACGTCGACCGTATATCCCGACTGTCCGGCGATTACTGCGAGCGATAACTCGGGCGATAAGTGCAATGCCGATCGAGACGCGGCGCTAGCGGCCAGCAAGGTCAAGGCGCAGATTTTTACTCATTTGCTTTACCGTCACTGGGACCACTTTACAGGCGAGAAGCGGTCGCATCTTTTTATCACTTCGGTTGACGGTGGCGGGATCAGAGACTTGACTCCCAACGATGCGCATGATGTGCCGCCGTTTTCGATGGGAGGCGATGGAGGATTCGCGTTCGCTCCCGATTCGAAGGAATTGGCGTTTACGGAAAACCTGGATAACGAGCCGGCTATCTCGACGAATGCGGATATTTTCACACTCGATCTGACGGATGCCGCAGCCAAGCCAGTGAAGATAAGTGTCGCGCTCGGAGGCGACTTTTCACCGGCCTACTCCCCGGATGGAAAGTGGCTTGCATGGCGATCGCAAGAGCGCGCCGGATACGAGAGCGATAAGTTCCGCCTGGTGGTCTATGATCGCGCGGCGAAGACGATCAAGGACCTCATGCCTAAGTTCGATAACTGGGTCGACGAGTTCGCCTGGTCCAAGGATTCTCGCTCGATTGTTTTCGTTTCCGGGTACGAAGGCGAGGCGTTGGTTTATTCAGTTGGTATTGCGGGCGGAGAGCCGCGCCGCTTTAGCAAGATGCCCGGCGAATGGGGCGATATACACACACTGCCAGCGAGCGAGCACGGCCGAGAGCTCATCGTGGCTAGCCTTGTAACCGTAATTCATCCAGCAGAGATCGTAGTTGCCGATCTCGAAAAGGCCGCGGGCGAGGGCAAAACCGAATACATGCCGCGATATGTTACCGGCCTTAATTACGCGATCATTCATGAACTTGAAATGCCGAAGTTGGAGACGTTCTGGTTTAAAGCGGCGGACCAGACCAAGGTGGAGGGCTTCATCATCAAGCCTCCGGCATTTGATTCCGCAAAGAAGTATCCGGTGAAGTTTCTCATTCACGGCGGGCCGCAGGGTGCGTGGGGCGATGCGTGGAGTTTTCGCTGGAACGAGGAGTTGTTTGCTGCCAATGGCTACGTGGTCGTGATGATCAATCCGCGCGGTTCGACGGGATACGGGCAAACGTTTGTCGATGGCGTGAATGGCGACTGGGGCGGGAAGCCGTTTAGCGACTTGATGGAGGGGCTGGATTACGCGGAGCAGCACTACACGTTTATTGACAAGAACCGCGAGTGCGCGCTGGGTGCGAGCTATGGCGGCTACATGGCCAATTGGGTGCTCGGCCACACGGATCGATTCAAGTGCATTGTTTCGCACGACGGCATGTTTAATCCTGAATCGGCGTATGGAACGACTGAAGAATTGTGGTTCAACGAGTGGGAGTTCAAGGGCAAGCCGTGGGACTATTACGGCAAGCCGGACGCCGAAAATCCTTTCCGCAAATGGTCGCCGGCCATGTCGGCAAAAAACTTCAAGACACCGACACTGGTGATTCATTCGCAGCACGATTATCGCCTCGACGTGAGCGAGGGGTATCAGCTTTTCGATACGCTGCAGCGTCTCAATGTGCCGAGCGAGATGCTTTATTTTCCCGATGAGAGCCACTGGGTTGCTAAGCCGCAGAATTCGCGTTTGTGGTACAAGACGGTGAATGACTGGGTGGATGAGTGGACGGGGAAAGTCGCGGCTAGCCATTAACGGCGTTTGCTAGTTTGCAGCGAAAGCGATGATTGTATTACATGTTCATGCTTTGTAGTACAATCGGCGGTATGAAGGCGAGTGTGCAGGCGCGATTGGATGAAGAGACCCGGGCGACACTGGCAAAGCTGGTGCGTCAGTTGGGCTGGAGCACGTCTGAAGTCGTGAGGGAAGGAATACGTCTCGTGGAGAAGCGCCACGCAGCTCCTCCGCGCCGGAAATTGATCGGAGCCGGTGAATTTGACAGCGGCATTCCCGACTTGGCTACTAATAGGAAGCACATGGAAGGCTTTGGACGTTGAAGCCTGCCTTGGTCGATACCAGCTTTCTAGTCGCTATCTACAATAAGAGCGACCTCTATCATGAGCGATGTGTGCACGTGCTCGATGGGCTCGACCAACCGCTCCTGACCTGCGAGGCGGTGATCGCAGAGACTTGTCATCTGCTGCGCCAAGTTCGCGGAGCTGCGAAAACGGTTTTAGCTAACATTGAAGAGGGAAACATTGAACTTCCTTTTCAGCTGAGTCGGTCGGCCGACAAGGTCAAGACGCATATTGAGAAATACCGAGACACGCCCGCAGACTTTGCCGATGCCTGTCTGATTGAGATGGCCGACGAATTTGACACGGGCGATATTCTCACGCTCGATAGCGACTTTGCCCATTATCGTTGGCGACGCAACCGAGCCTTTCACTTGCTCATTCCGCGGGGCTAAACCTATGCCATTTGGACGCGCAAAGAAACAGCCTGGCCCCTTAAACGAAGCCGGCTTGCACGAATACGCTGTGAGATCGCTGGGGCGGACCATGCGTACCGAGGCCGATTTGCGGCGCTTGATGCACGCCCGCGTTGAGCCAAGCGAGAATGGCGAAGCCGCGATCGACGCTGCGATTGCGAAGCTCAAGGAATACGGTTACCTCGACGATGTTGCATTTGCCGAAACGTATGCGCGGCTCCGGCACGAAAACGAAAAGCTGGGCGAGCGTAATGTTCGTCAAAAGCTGACGCAAAAGGGTGTGCCGGAGCAGATCGTGAAGGACACCCTCGAAGCACGCTACAGCAATGTTGACGAAGAAGCCTTGGCGCGGCAGCATCTGGAGCGGAAACGAATCCGCAAGCCGGAGAACGAAAAAGAGACGGCGCGCGTGATGCGACGGTTGGTTGCGGCTGGATTCTCGACCGGCGTGATCTACAAGATTCTTCGCCAGTGGAACGTGCCGGACGAGTCGCTGGCTGCTCTTGATAACTTGGGCGACCAGACCCACGAAGATTAGCGGCACTTCGAACCTGGCTGACCTGCGTCGAACAAGCTGCGTCGGAAGCTCGAAGATGCGGCGATGCGCGTCGGGCAATTACACTGGATGGGCCATGCAATACCGCACAGGGAACGAGATACGCGAGCTATTTCTGCGCTTTTTTGAGTCGAAGGGGCACCGCCGGGTGCGTTCTTCTTCGCTGGTACCGGCCAATGATCCGACGCTGTTGTTTACCAACGCCGGCATGAATCAGTTCAAGGATTTGTTCCTGGGGGCGGAGCGGCGGGAATACTCCCGTGCTACCACGTCGCAGAAGTGCGTCCGCGCCGGTGGCAAGCATAACGACCTTGAGAATGTGGGGTTTACGCGCCGCCATCATACCTTCTTTGAGATGCTGGGCAACTTCTCGTTCGGAGATTATTTTAAGAGAGAAGCCATCAACTTTGCGTGGGAACTGGTGACGAGTCCGGAATGGTTTGGCATTCCCAAGGACCGGCTTTACATCACGATTTTTGAAGGCGACGAGGCCGTTCCGCGCGATGACGAGGCCGAGGGCTACTGGATCGAAGCGGGCGTGCCCAAAGAGCGTATCAAGGAATACGGGGCGAAGGATAATTTCTGGCAGATGGGGGAAACTGGCCCCTGCGGCCCTTGTTCCGAGATTTTCTATGACATGGGGCTTGAGGCGTCGGAGACGGGCAAGGATCTGCCGTTTGGCGAGGACGACGCGCGGTATGTCGAGATTTGGAACTTGGTCTTCATGCAGTTTGATCGCGCCGCGGTGCATGATCCGCTTGGCAAGACAACCAGCTACAAGTTGAGTCCACTGCCTAAGCCCTCCATTGATACGGGCATGGGTTTGGAGCGCGTGGCTGCGGTGCTGCAAGGGAAACTGTCTAACTTTGAAACAGATTTGTTTACGCCGCTGATCAAGCGGGCAGCGGAGTTGGCGGGCGTTAAAGATGACGTGGGCAATGCCAGCTTGCGGATCATTGCCGATCACGCGCGTGCGGCAACGTTCCTGATTAACGATGGTGTGGTGCCTTCAAATGAAGGCCGTGGTTATGTGCTGCGCAAGATTCTTCGTCGCGGCATTCGGCATGGACGACTGCTGGGGCAGGAACAGCCGTTTCTCTATCAGATGGTCTTCGCCGTGCGCGATGAGATGCAGGGCGCTTATCCTGACCTGATTGATTCGGCCAGCCGAGTAGCCAAAGTCATTGAAGCGGAAGAGAAGCAGTTTGATCGCGTGCTGAAGATTGGCATGGTCCGGCTCGACGAAGAACTGAAGGGCGATTTCACTGGCGAGAAAGCCTTCCACCTCTATGAAACATTCGGATTGCCGCTCGACTTCATGGTCGATGCAGCGCGCGATGCGGGCGTGAAATTCGATGAAGAGGGATTTGAGAAGGCTCGCGCTGAGGAACAGGCTCGCGCTCGCGCTTCATGGAAGGGTGGCAGCCAAAAGTCTGCCAGTCCGGCGTATCGCGATCTGCCCAAGACGGCCTTCGAAGGCTATCGGCGCTTGGTCTCGACAGATTGCGAAGTGCTCGCCATTGTGAAGGACGGCCTGGGCGTGCCGGCGGCTTCTGCCGGAGACTCTGTGGAAGTGGTGCTGGATCATACCAGTTTCTATGGCGACTCGGGCGGCCAGATTGGCGATACCGGCAGGTTCACCTTAGCGGACGGCAATACGACGGTGGCCGAGATTATCGGCTGCGTGCTGCCGGTGCAGGGTGTGCGCGCACACAAGGCCATGCTCAAGCAGGATCTTGCCGTCGGTGATCGCGTGAACACGTTCGTCGATGGCGAACGGCGCGACGCGATTCGGCGCAATCATACCGGCACGCACCTGCTGCATGCCGCGCTGCGCCAGGTGCTTGGTGATCACGTGAAGCAGGCGGGTTCGCTGGTCGATCCCACGCGACTGCGCTTCGACTTTTCGCATTTCGCGCAAGTGGCCGACGAAGAGTTGCAGGAGATTGAAAGCATCGTCAATCGCGAAGTGCTGGCCAACGCCAAGGTCGAGACGCTCGAAGATGTGCCGATCGATGTGGCCGTGAACGAGTATCACGCGATGGCGCTGTTCGGCGAAAAGTATGGCGACAAGGTGCGCGTGGTCAAGCTGTCTGACGGCTTCTCGACGGAGTTGTGCGGTGGCACGCACACGACGGCGACCGGCGAAATCGGGCTGCTGAAATTGACCAGCGAGGGTGCGGTTTCCTCGGGCGTACGGCGCGTGGAGGCGATCAGCGGTATGGGATCGCTCGACACGTTCAGGCGCGATTTCGAACTGGCACAGTTGGCTTCGCAGGTAGCTCCGGCTCCTGCGGGCGGCAGTCTTGCCGATGGACTGCGGAGCAAGCTGGCAGCGCAGGAAGATGAGTTGAAACGGCTGCGTCGGGAACTGGACGAGAGCCGCATGAAGTCAGCAGCCGGCGGACTCGACGATGTAGTTGCGCATGCCCGCGAAGTCAAGGGTGTGAAGGTGCTGGTGCATCGGGCCGATCATCTGGACCGCGGCCAGTTGCGCACGCTCGTTGATAATCTGAAGCAAAAAGCCGCCGAGGGTGTCGTGGTGCTGGCCTCTGCTCAAGATGAGGGCAAGGTGGCCATCATCGCCGGTGTCACTCCGGGGCTGATCAAGCGGATTCAGGCCGGCAAGCTGGTCGGAGCCGTGGCAAAGCTCGTAGGCGGATCGGGCGGCGGAAAGCCGGAGATCGCTGAAGCCGGCGGCAAAGACCAGTCCCAGATTAGCGCGGCCCTTGAAGCAGTTCCAGGCATCGTTGGCGAGTTGCTAGGCTAAACAAATCGCAAAGCATCGCTGCAGTGCTGACAGGCCGTTCCCCTTCCGGAATGGCCTGTCGCTTTACCGCACTCCTGCTGACCGGATGCGGAAGCTGTAGGACGCGCCGAAGGAGACGATGGGATAGGTCTTCAAGGGATCGAGGTCGCTGCGATACTTGACCACCTGTGCCTCCAAATTCGACTGCACATCGGGGTCAGTGGCGACATTGACGCAATTCAGGCCATTGCTGTCGCACACTTGTCCCGAGTTCAAAGCTACGTTGATGTCGGGAGCGCCGATAAACGCGACACCAAGCTCAAACGGGAACGACCAATGGCCACCTTTGTGGGGAATGGTGTTTCCCCAGCCAGTGGTGATGGTCAAAGCCGGTCTTTGATTGTGAAGTCCGAGGCTGCCAACGCCGGTGACGGGGTTAGCAGACGAGGCGTAATAAGTGTAGTCATTAAGCGTGAAACTGGTGCCTGCTTGCGCTGTAAAGGTGCCGTGCCCTTCATTCTGATTGTAGAGAAGCACACCGGGGCTGAAGCGCAGGCCATGGTTGCGAAAGGGATAGTAATCAACTGAGGCTCCGGCCGATGCAAAGTTCAGGTTGGCATCGATATTGAAGCCATTGGTCGAAATATTGGTCTCACTAATTCTGAGCACGTTGCCAGTTGCGCGGAGATTCATGTGCTGATTGAGATTGGTAGATACCTGCACGCCGACACCGAGAGGAGAAACGCCAACGCCGAGTGACACGCGGGAGAAAGGGCGCGGTGTCCCGGTCTTGCGCGCAGCAGTTGTAGCGGCCAGGGTTCCGCCGCCCTCGGGAATTGCTGCTGGTTCGATGAAGCTTGATGACCAGCTTGAAGATTGGGCGAACAATGCTGGGCAGGCGGCTAACAATATGAAAGCGTTGATCCAAATACCGATGTGTTTCATTATTTATAGGCTCCAAAATAGATTTACTCGACGCTATTTGTTAGGTCTCTTTACTTCTTTTGGCGAAAGGGGCGAAAGCAGAACAAGGTCTATTTCTTAAGAACTGTTTGCAAAACTAAGAAGAGCTGCTTCTAGTAAGTTACCATGTTATCGGTTACTCGTGAGTATTTATGGTAACTTAAGTTCCAAATCGGTAATCGACGATGTGCGCTCCAACGTCATTCCCAATTGGGCGTAGAGGCCGAGAATCCAGTGGTTTCACTGAGCATGGGAACGCTTCTTGAGATGCGAGAGCGAATGCCGTAATCTTTGCCAATGACGATCGCTTCCAGCGGAGCTTTGAACGCTCCTCGGCTTCGCATTCAGATGTTGGATTGGTATGCCGAGCATCGGCGTGATTTGCCGTGGCGTCGAACTCGGGATCCTTATGCGATCTGGGTTTCCGAGATCATGCTGCAGCAAACCCGCGTGGCTGTGGTCGTTGAGCGTTACCGGTCATTTGTGGCGCGGTTTCCCACCGTCGAATCGCTGGCGCTTGCCACGGAACAAGAGGTGCTGGAGCTATGGAGCGGACTGGGATACTATCGCCGCGCGCGGATGCTGTTGAAAGCTGCGCAGTTTGTGGCGGAGCACTGCGCGGGAAAGTTGCCTCAAACTGCTGAGCAGTTGCGGAGTCTGCCCGGAGTGGGCGAGTATACGGCGGCCGCGATCGCGAGCATCGCGCACGAGGAGCCCGTGGCCGTGGTCGACGGTAACGTGGAGCGCGTGTTGTGCAGGCTGTCTGGGTGGGATGCGGAAGATAGCAAGGGCAGCGCATTATTGCGACGCAACATCGCATCATTGGCCGCTAGCCTGGTTGATCCCGAGCAGCCGGGCGACTTTAACCAGGCCATGATGGAACTGGGCGCGACTGTGTGCCTGCCGCGCAATCCGCAATGTTTGGCGTGCCCGATCATGGGCAGTTGCAAAACGCGCGGGGAACATAAGACAGCACGTCGTGCACCGATGCTGAGCCGCATCGTAGCGCATGCGCTTTCGATCCGTGAACTCGATGGGGATCACCGCGAGGTGGTGCTCGAACAACGGCCCGCCTCGATGAGTGTGATGCCCGGCATGTGGCAACTGCCGATGCTGCACGACGCCGCGGTACCGCGCGCCGAACTGTGCGTGAAAGTGCGCCACGCCATCATGCAGATTAACTACGATGTGCGCATTCGAACAGTAAATGAAGACGATCTTCCAGAATTGACCCTGCTGGGTGGGGAACGGCGCTGGGTAACGCTCAGCAGCGCCGGCGGCATGGCGCTCACCGGACTTACGCGAAAAGTGCTCACGCGGGCGCGCTTGCTGGAGTCCGCGGTTGTAGCTGCTCAAGCGTCGCAAATCGAGACTATCGAGAGATAACCCCGATGCGCACTGCGATCTTGGCTGACATTCACGGCAATCGGACCGCGCTTGAGGCGGTAATTGAGGACATGCGGCAAATGTCGCCTGATCTCATTCCTCACGGCGGCGATCTGTCTGATGGCGGCGCCGGCGCTGCTGAGATTGTGGACCGTATTCGCGATCTCGGCTGGCAGGGAGTTATGGGCAATACGGACGAGATGCTTTTTCGTGCCGAAAAGCTGGGAGAAATCGCGGCGCAGTCGCCAAAGTTTCAGCCTCTCTTCGCGGCGATCGAAGAGATGGCAACGGCGACGCGCGAACTGCTCGGAGAAGAACGGATCGCGTGGCTGCGGAGCCTGCCGCAAGTTCAGACAACTGGCGAATTGGCGTTGGTTCATGGCACTCCTCAAAGTGCATGGCGCGCGCCTGCCCCGGAGGCGGCCGACACCGAATTCGAGTCCGTGTATGGGCCGTTGGCCAAATCCCTCGTGGCCTATGGGCATATCCATCGGCCGTTTGTCAGAAATGTGGGAGGCATGATCATAGCCAATACAGGAAGCGTCGGTCTGTCATACGACGGCGATTCGCGCGCTTCTTATCTCATCGTTGATGATTTGGAAATCACGATTCGGCGGGTCGAATACGATGTTGAGGCGGAAATAAGAATCCTCACTCAGTCGGGATTTCCGCATGCAGACTGGATCGCGAATACGCTTCGGCATGCTTCGGTTCAGACCCTATGAGCGCTGCAATATGAACTTGTACCACCCCGTTCGTGACCTGCGGCTGCGGAATTGTTGGGAGTAGAATCGGATTGACCCAAGAGTACTGGCGCGACTATTGACACCGTTGTTTCTCTTCTCATTTCTTGAACGGAGATAGAATGCATTCTCAGCAGAAGTTCGTCATTACATCTGTGCTAACTTTGTGCGCACTTACCTCGCAGGCACAACAGGTCAACGGGGCAGCGCAGGTTTCCGAAGTTGCGGGCGTATCGGCTCAAGCTCGTGCTGCTGCCGGTTCCATTGACGCTGAGAAGATTCGCGCGCACGTGCGCTTTCTTTCGCTCGACCTGCTCGAGGGTCGTGGACCCGGAACGCGTGGAGCGGAACTGGCCGCTGAGTATATCGCCACGCAGTTTGCGGTGAATGGAGTCAAGCCCGCCGGGGACAATGGAACTTACTTTCAGAAGGTTCCTTTGATGGCCGTGCACACGGAGGAGGATAAGACGAAGTTCGCGCTTATTCCGGCCAACGGAAAGCCGATCGAACTTGCTTATGGTTCGGAGATTGTTTCGAAGGATCAAACCGGCGATCTTACCGCAGACATCGATGCTCCCATTGTGTTCGTGGGCTACGGCATTCATGCGCCGGAGTACCACTGGGACGATTATGCCGGTGTCGATGTGAAGGGCAAAGTGGCGTTGGTGATTGTGAACGAGCCGCCATCGGACGATGAAAAGTTTTTCAAGGGAAAGGCTCTCACTTACTACGGCCGCTGGACCTATAAGTATGAAGAAGCCGCACGCCGCGGGGCGATTGGTGTACTTATCATTCACCGGACCGATCTGGCTAGTTATGGCTGGGAGGTAGTGCGCAATTCGCAGGCCATCGAGAAGAGCTATCTGCAGGGCGACCCCGATGCCACACTTCATGCGGCTGCGTGGATCCAGCACGATGTTGCGCAGCGGTTGTTCGCAGTTGCGGGTCTGGGCGATCTCGACCAGGCCATTGACAAGGCAGGCAAGCCCGGTGCGTTCCATGCAGTTGAACTTCCGGTGAAGTTACAAGGGCATGTGGAGAGTCACGTGCGGCGCTATATCTCGACCAACGTCGTGGGACGCGTGGCGGGCGCAAACCCTAGTGGCAATGCCGTGCTCTATAGCGCGCATTACGATCACCTCGGGATTGATCCAAATGCCAAGGGAGACAACATCTATAACGGTGCCGCGGATAATGGAACGGGCTGCGGAATTCTTCTGGAACTAGCACGCGCGTTTGCTCAATCGCCTCAGCCGCCTCCGCACGACATGTACTTCGCGGCTGTGACGGCGGAGGAGCAGGGGCTGCTCGGCTCGCAGTATCTCGGCATGCATCCGCCGGTGCCGGCATCGCAAATCGCTCTCGATTTGAACTACGACATGATCTTGCCGATCGGGATTCCGCGTTCAGCGAACTTGGGCGGGGCAGAGCGCATCGACTTTTGGCCCACCGTTCAAACGGTAGCGAGGGCGTTTGACCTGCAACTATTGCCTGATCCGACGCCAGGTGCAGGGCACTACTATCGCAGCGATCACTTCTCGCTTGCTCGTGTCGGCATCCCCGCATTTTCAGTGGATGAGGGCGAATTATTTGAGGGACACGACGAGGCTTGGGGCCATGACCAGTTTGCCGACTATGTGGCTCACCACTACCATCAGCCTTCCGACGAATATCAACAAAACTGGGATTTTCGCGGTAATGCCAAGCTGGCGCGATTCGGATTTGTGCTCGGTTGGCTGGCGAGCGAGCAACCGAAGTCGGTCGAGTGGAAACCGGGCGATGAATTCGAGGCGCCCAGAAAGGCCAGCCAGGCAGCCACATCGCATTAGTTGTGATTGAAGTCCTCAGTAGTAGTCTGCGCAACTCAGGTAATAGCCGCATTGGTTGCAGACCAGCTTGCAATGGTGTCCGGTGAGGCGATGGCCGCAGGTGGGGCAGATTTGGCAGTGATGGTCTACTGGGCCAGCCTCGTCGGTGTTGATGACCGTATCGTTCTGCGAGAAATTCGCTTGAAAATCCGAGACAAAGTCCGGGTTGAGGGCGCGGGGAAGCTGCGGCAGCATGCCTGAGAGATTAGCATGGAGAAGAGGTGCCGGCGCGGCAAGTAACTTTGATCAGCCGCGCCAGGTGCTCGAAGCATCAACCAGAGGTTGTGCCTCTTCGCTGCCGATGCGAATGTCCCCAAAGAGCGGCGGAAGCAGCAACCTTTGACAACTTTTCTATTTCGAATCCCCCAAGGAGGGAAAAATGGCAAGCAAGGCAAGTGCGGTTTGGACAGGTTCACTGAAGGAAGGCAAAGGCACCATTTCAACGGCAACAGGCGTGCTCAGCAACGCGAATTATTCCTTTGCCACGCGATTTGAGGGCGCCGATTCCGGCACCACTCCCGAAGAACTGATTGCAGCAGCGCACGCGAGTTGTTATTCGATGGCTCTCGGTGCTCAGTTGGGCGGCGCGGGCTTTACACCCGACAAGATTGAAACCCACGCGGCCGTCACCCTGGCGAAGACCGATGGCGGCTTCTCGATTACCAAGATCGCGCTGACGACCACAGCTACGGTCCCTGGCGCCACCAAGGAAGCTTTTGACAAGGCCGCAGCGGACGCCAAGGCCGGCTGCCCCATCTCGAAACTCTTTGCAAACAACACTGAGATCGTACTCGACGCGAAGCTGGTCTAAGCTTGCCCGTTCTGGAAGCGCCGGGGGTTCAAACCCCGGTGTTTCTGGCCGGTTGGCTGTGCTCATTATTATTTGACACAGCGAGCCGCATTTGCGAGACTCAAAAGTGCTGCCGGTCTGGTGAAGTCCGCCTGACCTGTGTACCGTGCCGAAGTGGCGGAATTGGCAGACGCGCGTGGTTCAGGTCCACGTACTCGCAAGGGTGTGGGGGTTCGAGTCCCTTCTTCGGCACCAGAAATCTATAAACACATTTAAAATCAACAACTTATAGCGGACCCGTCAGGTCCGCTTCGCTGTTTTTACTATTTGTTGGCTGCTGGTGGCTCCGGCCGGCAAGCGTTGGCACGCATTCACTCCAGCCCACAAGAGCTTCTCGACATCGCCACCAACTCGATTGTCCCCTCCACGTAAGCGGAAACCCAGCCTGCTAGTTTGTCAACCTTCGTTGTAAAGTCCAGACACTCCATCGCAATCCGACCGTTCCTGGAACTGGCCCTGTTCCGTTTTGACATTCAGCCTGGCCATTTGATCCTGACGGGGTTTGTAGCTCCGTGCCTGCGCCGATAGACGGACATAGGTGCATGGTCCGGTTCTTCCTCTTGGCAGAGCCTTATGACCCATAGCCCGGATGCGCGGGCGATGCATGGAGGCTGGCGAGCATGAAGTTGTTGGTTGAATCGAGGATCACTCGACGCGTTTTCGTTTTCTCAAATTCCATCTCATCTTCACTAAGCGCCCCCTGCGCACTTCGACTGCGTGTCCCTCTTGACTGTCCCACAGGGACGCCTAACCATCGCAAGCCCACCCGCCAGAACACGCCAACAGAAATCCATTCACATCCACTCAAAAACGGCTATGGGGAGACTCTCATGCGGCAGCAACTGATTGGCACGGAAGAAGGTTGCGCAGTCACCAAGATCGCAACGCAGCGCACCGGGGACAGCACGAAAGTGGGACGGGACAAGGCGCGATGCATCTTCGGCGCGGCAACGCTCTTGTTGGCTTTGGGCATGGCTGTTTCTTCAGTGGCGGTGGCGCAGACGTACGGTAATCCGCAGACAACCTGTGCGCTGGGCGGGACCACGTCGATCAGCGGCACGGTCTATGCGCCGAACGGAACCGATCCGCTGCCGAACATCCTGGTTTACATCCCCGATTCAGCCCCTTCGGCATTTGTAGACGGACCGGCCAACGACACTTCATCGTCGCTGGTCACGGGCACTCCGGTGGTCGAGACCACCTCGGCCAACGATGGCACCTTTACTTTGACCAACGTGCCGGTCGGCGACAATGTTCCCTTGGTGATTCAAGCCGGGCGCTGGCGTCGCCAGTTGGTCATCAACTCGGTAACGGCCTGCGTGAACACGGTCATCTCTTCCGCGACGCTGGCGGGAGAGGCGACGAGCCGCTTTCCGCAGACGCAGCTCGAGGGCGATATTCCCAAGATGGCGCTGGCCACGGGAAGCGCCGACGCATTGGAATGCACACTGCGCAAGATGGGCATTGCCGACACCGAGTTCACCGACTATACCGTGAACGCTTCGGGGGCCGCGCATCCAGGGCGCGTCAGCCTCTTCGAAGGAGCGGGAGGCAGCAACTCGAAGTCAGGAGCGAAAGCCGGCGCCACGGTGCACACGGAGCAGACGCTGGTGGGCAGCGCCAGCGGCACGTTTAGCGGGTCGTTGCTAGGCAGCTACAACATTCTTCTGCTGCCCTGCCAAGGCGAATCCACCGACTACACAACTGCCGATGGACGCAGCAACGTTATCACCTTTACCAATGATGGCGGCCGGCTCTTCGCGACCCATCTCAGCAAGTACTACATCGATCAGAATTCGCCGATCGACGGAGCAGCCAACTGGGTCAGTGAGAGCAATCCCGCCGACGGCACAGCGACGGTCCAGACAGGGTTCACCGGCGGAAGCACGCTGGCGCAATGGCTAGAGGATATCGGATCGACCGGGACGCTGGGGCAGGTCGCCATCAGCACGCTGCGGCTTGACCAGACGAGTGTGAATGCGCCCACCCAAAGCTGGCTTACCTTGAATGTGGCTGATGGGTCAGTCTCCGTTCCGGTCATGCAGTTCTCTTTCTATACGCCGGTGGGTGCATTGACCGCCGACCAATATGGCCGAGTGATGTTCAACGAGTATCACGTGGACAACACCACGACCAGCGACAGCGTCACCTTTCCTAACGAGTGCACGGGCACCATGGCCCAGGGTCAGGCCATGAATGCGCAAGAGCACATGCTCGAATACAGTCTCTTCGATCTGATGAACTTTGCGGTTCCGGTGACTGTGCCGACAGCGACCATTACGATCACGCACGCGCCGTCGACCTTTACCGGAGGCGACAAGGGCGACACCATCACCTTTGACGTAACCAACACCAGTGAGACTACGCCGATCGCCACCAGCCCCACCGTGACGCTCGCTATCTCCCTGCCTGCGGGACTGACGGCCGTGGCCATCGACGACCCCACCAATGGCTGGAATTGCACGCTCGCAACGCTCACCTGCACGCTGGCCACTGCGCTTCCGGCCAGCAGCAGCGACTCAGTGGTCGTGAGCGTAGCCGTGGCGGCCAATGTGAGTGAGGGCAGTCCATCGGTGAGCGCCACCGTCTCCAGTCCGGGGTTCTCAAGCAGCGTTGTCAGTCCCATTACGCTGACGGTTGCGTTGGCACCGGCCAATACCGTGACGGGCCCGGCTAACGCTGCCTTAGCGAACACCAATGTAGCTTCAACTGCCTCAACGACGGTGACGTTTGCGATCAGCGCGGGAACGACCCTCGGCTCCATCGCGGTCGTTACGCAAGGCGCAGCGGGCCTGGACTTTACCAACGCCGGCGGCGGAACCTGCGCTGCGGAGACTTATGAATCGGCCACCACGTGCACGGTGAACATCAACTTTACGCCCACCTTTGCCGGACTCCGTCTGGGCGCGGCGCTGCTCGAAGACGGCGATGGAAACATACTGGCGACGACGTATCTTTCGGGTTTGGGCATCGGTCCGCAGATTGCCTTCAGCCAGCCAACGATAACAGCGCCGGTTACAGGCTTGAACCAGCCCTTCGGAATTGGCTTTGACGGGCATGGCAACCTCTTTGAGACCGACTACGGTAGCGGCACGATCAAGAAGTTCACTGCGACGAGCGGATACGCCACGGGAAGCACGCTCGCAACCAGCATCAATACGCCGGGCGGAATGGCAGTAGATGGCGCTGGAAATCTCTTCTTCAGCTCTTTCCTGGGCGGTGTGGTCTATGAATCGGCGCTACTTTCGAACGGAACTTACGCGGCGAAGCAAAGCATAGGCAGCGGCTTTGTCCACCCGTTTGGAACCGCCGTGGACGGCAACGGCAACGTCTATGTCGCCGACCGGTCGAACAACGCCGTCTATGAAATCACCGCGGCCAGCGGCTACACCACCACAACTTCAATCGGAAGCGGTTTCAGCAATCCCTACAGCGTGGCCCTCGATCTGAGTGGCAATGTTTATGTGGCCAATGGCGGCAGCGGCACGCTGGTCGAAATCACTGCGGCCAGCGGCTACACCACCACCAATACCATCAAAACCATCACCGGCATTCAATCGGCCACCGTCGATGCCAACGGCAATGTTTATGTCGCGGTGCGCAACGGCTCAACCGGGGGCGTTTTCGAGATCCTGGCCAGCAGCGGCAGCGTCTCCTCGGGCTCCAGCATTGCCACCTTGGTCTCCGATCTGGTGCTTGGGCCGGAGATCGTCGCGGTTGCTCCCAATGGGAACGTCTTCTATGGCACCAGCGGCGGAACGGTCATCAGCAAGCTTGACTACGCGGACGCGCCCAGCCTCAGTTACGCATCAACGACGGTCGGCTCAAGCAGCAGCGCGCAATCGGTTACCGTCGAGAATATTGGCAATGGCGAGCTGACGTTCGGCGAAGGCGGCCTGAGCGCCCCCACGGACTACATCCAGGTAGCCGGCAGCGGTACCCCTCCCGATTGCGCAGGCAGCGGGACGGTGGCTGCCAACGCAACATGCAACCTCAGCATCGAGTTTCACCCCACCACCAGCGGTTCGCTGAGCGAGTCATTCGTGCTCACCGATAACAGCCTCAATACTGAGGCTGGAACGCAGTCGATTGCCCTCAGCGGCAGCGGCACGGTCGTTTCCATCACCCTGTCGCCTACTACACTGCCCGCAGGCACCGTTTTCAGTGCCTACAGCCAAACCCTGACCGCAAGCGGAGGAACAGGTCCGTACACGTATACCGTCACCGGCTTGCCGGCGGGTTTAGCCTTTCAAACCAGCACCGGCAGGATGTCTGGCTCCGTATCCGAGGTGGGCACATACCCTTTGACCGTCACCGCAACCGACAGCACCGATGCCACCGGAAGCCGGGACTACAGCCTGGTCTTCGGCCAGGCCGCGGGGGTAATGCTGCCCACCAGTGTGCCTGACAACGCCATGATTGGCGGCAGCTTCACCCCTTCCGTGAACTACATCGGCGATGGAACCATCTCCCTGGTTTCGAACTCCCCCGGCATCTGCACCGTCTCCGGCAGCGTAATCCACTTCATCGCCGCGGGCGTCTGCTCGGTGACCGCGAACGCGGCTGCCGGAGTCAACTACACGGCTGTTTCCCAGACTCTGGCGTTCTCCATCGCCCGGCTCACACCGACCATCACCATCGCCAACATTCCTTCGAGCGCCATCTTCGGCGGCAGCTTCACCCCGTCCATCACCTACAACGGCGATGGAACCGCGTCGGTAGCCTCTAACTCAACCGGCACCTGCACCGTGGTCAGCGGCGTCGTTCATTTCGTCGGCGTCGGCACCTGCTCCTTGACCTCCAGCGCCACGGTGGGCACGAATTACGCAGCGATTGCGGGGACGGCGCAGACATTCTCGATCGGCCAAGCCACACCCACCATTTCCATTGCCAACATTCCATCGAGCGCCATCTTTGGCGGAAATTTTACTCCTTCGATCACCTATAACGGCGATGGAAACTCATCGGTTGCTTCGAACTCTGCCGGCATCTGCACCGTGGTGAGCGGCGTCGTGCATTACGTCGGCGTCGGCACCTGCTCCCTCACGTCCAGCGCTACCGTGGGTACAAACTACGCGGCGATTGCGGGGACGGCGCAGACATTCTCGATCGGCCAAGCCACGCCCACCATTACCATCGCCAACATACCTTCGAGCGCCATCTTCGGCGGAAATTTTACTCCTTCGATCACCTATAACGGCGATGGAATCTCTTCGGTTGCTTCTAACTCGACCAGCGTCTGCACGGTGGCAAGCGGCGTGGTGCATTACGTCGGCGCGGGAACCTGCTCACTCACCGCCAGCGCCGCAACGGGCACCAACTACGCAGCCGTCAGCGGCACCGCGCAAACCTTCTCCATCGGTCAAGCCACACCCACCATTACCATCGCCAACATTCCATCGACCGCCATCTTTGGCGGAAATTTTACTCCTTCGATCACCTATAACGGCGATGGAATCTCTTCGGTTGCTTCTAACTCGACCGGCATCTGCACGGTGGCAAGCGGCGTCGTACATTTCGTCGGAGTAGGTGTTTGCTCCCTGACCGCCAGCGCCACGGTGGGCACGAACTACGCATCCATCGCCGGCACAGCGCAAACCTTTTCGATCGGCCAAGCCACGCCCACTATCACCATTGCCAACATTCCATCGACCGCAGTCTATGGAGGGAACTTTACTCCTTCGATCACTTACAACGGCGATGGAACTTCATCGGTTGCTTCCAACTCAACGGCCATCTGCACCGTGGTCAGCGGCGTGGTGCATTACGTCGGCGTGGGCACCTGCTCACTCACGGCCAGTGCGACAGCAGGCGCGAATTACGCAGCTATCAACGGCACCGCGCAGAGCTTCACCGTGGGCCAGGCCACAGCTATCGTCACGCTTGGGAATCTGACGCAGATGTATACGGGCACGCCGCTCGCCGCCACTGCCACCACCTCCCCATCGCCCCTGACCGTGCTCTTCACCTACACCGGCGTCAATGGCACAAGCTATGGACCGTCTTCAACGCCGCCCAGCAGTGTGGGTAGTTACACGGTTGTGGCCACCGTCAGCAACGTGGACTACTCCGGCTCAGCCACGGGCACGCTGGTTATTTTGGCGCCCCTCAATTTGACTTTCAGTGTCAGCGGATTGGCCTTTGGCAGCGTGCCGGTTGGTTCGAGCAGTCCCACGCTCACCGTGATTCTGACTAACCCGAATAACTCGATAACAACCATTACCGGCATTGCAGCCAGCGGCGATTTTAGCGCCAGCAGTAACTGTCCGGCGATCGCCGTCGCGGGAACGTGCAGCATCAACGTCACCTTTGCACCGAGTGCCACGGGCGCGCGCACCGGCTCGCTCAGCGTTTCGAACGCAGGGTCGAACAGCCCGCAAATCATTCCGCTGACCGGCACTGGAACCCAGGCCGGCATTCAAGTGAGCCCCGTGCTGCTCAACTTCGGTAGCCAGGTTATCGCCAGCGCGAGCACCGGTCAGAACATCACCATTCTGAACACCGGCACCGCCAATCTTCTGCTCTCGAACGTTGCCACCACGGGTGACTTTTCTACGACCGGAAGCTGCGCCACCATTCCTGCCGGCAGCAATTGCAACTTGACCGTCGTCTTTACGCCAACCGCAGCCGGAGCGCGCACCGGCACTGTTACTTTCACTGACAATTTTGGCGACGGCAATCAAACCCAGGTGGTCAACCTGACCGGCGCGGGTACGGTGGCCGGCGCTCAAATGACACCGAGCGCACTCGTCTTTCCCAGCACGGTGGTCGGCGCAACCAGCTTTGTGCTGAACACAAAACTCACCAACACGGGCACAGCTGCGTTGACCGGGATCAGCATCACGGTGCTGGGCGACTTCAACCAGACCAACACCTGTGCAGCGACCCTGGCGCCCGCCGCTACCTGTATCGTCAGCGTCAAGTACGCTCCCACGGTGGCGGGCGCGGAGACGGGCACGCTCGCCGTTTCCGACAACCTGGGCGCACAAAGCGTCTCACTCACCGGAACCGGCCTTGTTCCAGGAGCCTCGCTTAATCCGGCGCAACTTGTCTTTGGCGGCCAGTTGTTGAAGACTTCTTCAACCGCGCAGACGATCGTCTTCACCAATACCGGAAACGCTGCGGTGACGATTGCTTCGGTCACGCCCGCGGTCAATTTCAGCGACACAACCAATTGCACCGGATCGATTGCGCCGGGCTCCAGTTGCAGCGTGAACGTCGTGTTCGCACCTACCACTACCGGCTCGCTCAGCGGAACGATAACGATCGCGGATACGGCCGGCACGCAAGTGGTCACCGCGCAGGGCCTGGGTGTCATCCCCGGTCTCGCCGTATCGCCATCGTTTGAAATCTTCGGCGCACAAGTGGTCGGCACTATCAGCCAGGCCCAGACGCTGACGGCCAAAAACACCGGCACCACCACGCTCACCCTCAGTCCCATCGTGGTGTCCAGCAACTTCACCGAATCCGATCAATGCTCAGCAACGCTTGCTCCCGGCGCCACCTGCTCTATCAGCCTGAGTTTTTCGCCCACATCGACCGGTGCGTTGTCCGGCTCCATGGTGGTAAGCGATACCACGGGTGCGGTGGCAACGCTGGTCACGCTCAGCGGCCAAGGGGCACTGCCGGGCATCAACGCTTCACCATCGACGCTCTCCTTTGGCAGCTTGCCGGTGGGCACCACCAGCCAGGCCCAGACGGTGACCGTATCGAACACCGGTTCCGCGCCCTTGCAGATCGGGGCCGTCTCCGGCACCGGCGACTTTGCGGAGACCGATAACTGCGCCGCGCAGACCATCGCTCCCGGCAGTTACTGCGTGCTCAATGTCACCATGACCCCGACCACCACGGGAACGCGCACCGGCACCATTCAGATTGACGACAACGCCGATGGCGCGCATCTGATTGCGCTGAGCGGTGTGGGCCAGCAGGCGGGCGTCAGCATCTCGCCCACCAGTCTTGCCTTCGGCAGCCTTCCCATCGTATCCAGCGCCCAGGCAGCGAGCGCGGCCGGTACTCCGTTGAGCGTCACCATCACCAACACCGGCACGGGCACGCTCACACTCGGCGGGCTTTCCACGCAAGGCGACTTCAGGGAAAGCAATAGTTGCGGTTCAACGATAGCAACCGGCTCTGTTTGCACACTCACCGTCACCTTTGCGCCCACCGCGCTTGGCCATCGCACCGGCACGCTCACCATTACGGACAACGCCGGCGGCGGCACGCAGTCGGTCTCGCTGGCCGGTGATGGCAGCCCCGGTGGCTTGACCCTCTCGCCGCCGGTTCTCGACTACGGCGTCCAAACTGTAGGCATCACCTCGCAGGCGGAGACGGCCATCATGGCCAATAACACCGGCGATGCGATTGACAATCTTGTAGTCACGGCCAGCGGCGAATACGGCCAGACCAACAACTGCGGCAGCACCTTGGCCAACGGCGCAAGTTGCACGCTGCATATCACGGTCACACCGGTAACGCCGGGCGCGATCACCGGCACCATTACCGTTGCCGGCGCGCTGGTCGCGGTCAATAGCGCGACGGCCGCCAACCTCCCCGGAATTCGCAACGATGCCACCGGGAACGGATCGGCTCTCAGTCTCGGCGTAGTCGCCGTTTCCGCTTCGGCCATTCCGCCGGGCATCGGCCTGTCCATTCCTCAGGTTAGCTTCAACATCACCGCGGTTGGATCGCCGAGCACCGGACAAACCATCACGCTCACCAATACCGGTACCGCTGCTTCGCTCACCGGGCTCACCATCAGCGGAACCAACATTGCGGAGTTCCCCTTCACCACCACTTGCACATCCACGCTGGCTGCGCAGGCCCCCTGCACCATCACGATCCAGTTCACGCCGACGCAGATGGGGCTGCGCGTGGGCACACTGAACATCGCCGCCAACGGAGGCATCTCCGCCGCCGTTCCTGAAAGCGGCAACGCGGTTGCTGACTTCACCATCAGCCCCGTGAACGCCAGCAGCGGCGGAGCGTCGCAGACCATCCTTCCCGGCGGCACGGCCAACTACACCATCGCCATTGTTCCCACGCTCGGCACATCGTTCCTCACTCCAACGGTGCTCTCCATCAGCGGTCAGCCGGCTAACGCTGTCGCCTCCGTCGGCACGCAACCCTGGACGCAACTGACCAGCACCAGTTGGCAGTTGCCGGCCAACACCACGCTCCAGAATCTTGCCCTCAGCTTCAGCGTTCCCGCGCAAACGGCCAGTTCCGCGCCGCAGCACACGCCGTTCCGCATCGTGCCGCCCATTCTGTGGGGCATTTTGCTGTTGCCCTTTGCCGCACGATTGCGCCGCACCGGCAAGCGCATGGCGAGAATGCTGAGCCTGCTGTTGCTAGCCTCAGCCGGCATCGCGGCCATCGCCACACTCAACGGATGCGGAACCCACAACGGATTCTTCGGCCAGCCGCAGCAGAGTTACACCATCACCGTGACTGCGACCACCGGAACACTAACGCACTCCACCCAAGTCACCCTGACTGTGCAGTAACCCTGACTGTGTAGTAACAAGGAGAAGCAAAAATGAATAGCTCATGGTTCGGAAAAGTCCTCCTTACGGGCGCCTGCACGTTGGCCGGAGTCACAGCTTGGGGACAGGCTGCGCCCGCCTCAACCTCGCATCTAGACGTGGCACTGGTCTATCATCCCGCGGACGCCAACCTGGTGAGCGGAGCCAGCTTCTGGATGCAGGGAGGCAGCGTTCAAGTGGAGGGCCGTTTTTGGCGTGGAATGGGCGTTGTGGCAGACGTATCCGTCTTGCACACCGGCCACATGAACAGCCAGAATGTGAGCCTTGACCTGGTCACCGCGACCTTCGGTCCGCGCTATACATGGTCGCCCAGGCGAGGCCGCTCTTCCTGCTTCGGCCAGTTCCTGATCGGTGAGGTCAATGGTCTCAACAGCGTCTTTCCCGGCTCCATCTCCGCCACCGACACCGCAAACAGCTTTGCCTATATGACCGGCGGCGGCCTCAACCTTCGTCTCCAACCCCATCTCTCTCTGCGCGTATTCGAGGCCAACTGGCTGCGCACCCAGTTGCCCAACGCGACCACCAACGTGCAAAACAACCTTCGCCTCGGCACTGGAGTGGTCGTGCGGTTCTAGTGGTGCGCGATCTCTTGGAATCGAACTGCTAGAACAAGAGCCCGGTGTCAGTCGGGAAGAAGTAGTCGCCGAAAGCGAGCGCAAGACCACGCCCCCTTTTGCCATCTGAGAATATGTCGCTATGCTTCGGAGGTCTTATTCGACACGTAGCGCAGTCAGAGGCTCAACACTCGCTGCACGCCGTGCGGGCACGGCACTCGCCGCAAGCGCTATGGTCGCGACTGCGATGACTGCGAGAAGATAGGTCGCCTCGTCGAGCGCTTTCACGCCGTAGAGTGATGACGTCAAAGCGCGCCCAACCAACATAGCCAGCGGTATGCCCATCACTACGCCAATCGCCGTCAACAACAGGCTGTCCTTGAGGATCATCCATACGACCTGCCCGCGGCGCGCACCCATGGCCATGCGCACGCCGATCTCGGCGGTTCGCATATTCACACGATAGGCGAGCGTCCCATACAAGCCTGTTGCAACCAGCACAGTTGCCAGGAAGCCGAAGAACCCAGCCAGCCTTGCAAAGAGCAATTGATTGGAAATGGTGAGGTCGTATTGCGCACGCTGCGTCATCGGCCGTATGAGCGCAAGATTTGGATCGAGTTGCTGCACTACTTTGCGCGCAGAAGGCAAAATCGCCAGTGGCTCTCCATCCACGCGCATCTCCACGTCCATCTTGCCGGCCATGGGAATCTGTGCGTACATGTACCAGGCCATGGGAATCGGCTCTTCGTCGATGCTGCGGTATTTATGGTTCTTTACCACGCCGACGATCGTCATTTGGTACTGCCCGTCGTCCGGTCCGATGATGTGGCCCAATGGATTCTGATTGGGCAAGAAACGCTTCGCAAATTCCTCGTTGATGATGCCGACATGCGGCGAATTCGCGTTGTCAGAGTCCGCAAAGTCGCGACCCGCAAGCACCGGCACGCCCAGCGTTGTGAAGAAGGCCGGCCCCACAACATTGCTGCGCACCGTTCTCGATCCGCCATTTGCCACTTCCGGCAACTTGCCGTCGACCATCATGTCGCTGTTGTCAGACCACCAACCCCCAATCCGTTCTTCCATGACGGTCACGGACTCTACCCCGGGCAGGATTCGCAGCTTGCTCATCAAGTCACGGTAGAATGCGATTCCTTGCGGAACCGACTTGATATCAGGCTTCAGTCCGAAGACGACAAGACCCTCAATCCGCATTCCCAGCGGTGTATTTTCGAGGTTGCGCAAAGTACGAATCAACAGTCCCGCGCCGACCAGCAACACCACGCACAGCGTCATCTGCAGCGCAACAATCATCCTGCCCAGACGAGATTTGCCGGCATCGGCCGACGATGTTGCTGCGGAGGTCTTGAGTGTGAGTGTTGGACCGGCTGAGAAAACAACCCTCAGCGGTGCTAATCCGAAAAGCAGCCCAGCCACTACCACGATGCTCAACATAAACAGCAGCACGGTACGATCCGGCGCCAAACTCGATTCGATCTGCGCCCACGCACCGAGAGCCTTGGTGGCGATCTCTGCAAAGAGCCACGCCAGTACACCTCCTGCAGAGACCAATAACAAACTCTCAGTTAGTAACTGCCTGAGTAAGTCACCGCGTCCCGCGCCCAGTGCTAACTTCAAACTGAACTCGCGTTGCCTTTTTGCGTTGCGCGCCATCAGCAGCATCACCACGTTCGTTAGCGCGATCAGCAGTACTAACCCGACCATTGCCATGAGCATGCGCAGCGGCTTGCCATAGCGTTCGTCATATCCGGGAAATCCTTTCGCATCCTGCAGGCTCAGCATAGGCGGTTTTTCACCTGCCATCGGCGAACCAAGACCTGTGTTCGCCGCGGTCTGGAATGGAGCCGTCAATTGCGCGACGGCCTGCGCCTTGGTTACTCCGGGACTTAGTCGGCCGATTAGCCGCAGGCACCACCACGTGGGGTTTTGAATATACGTTTTGCCGTTTTCCAGAGGATTGCCCCATGCATTTAACTCGATACGACTTTGCAGCGGAATCCAAAAATCGGTCGATTGACCCTCTTCTACACCTTCAAAACCCTTCGCCGCGATGCCGACGATCGTCATGCCGATTCCGTTCACATAGAGCGTCGTTCCCACGACATCAGGATTTCGTGCGAAGCGTCCCGTCCAGTAGTTGTAACTGATCACCGCAATGGGAGCGTGATTCGTTTCGTCCGGTTCGGAAAATCCTCTTCCGCGCACTAACTTCACACCCAGTTCGGAAAAGAAACTGCCGCTCACCATGTCGCCTTCCGCTTCTTCCGGCTGCACACCATAGCGAACAGTTACCTTGCTGCCGGATAACGGTACATAGGCCATCACTGTCGATAACCCGCCGTGTTGTTTGCGAAGCGCGTCGTACACGGCATAGGAGAAAGTCTCGTTGGTATCAATCGTGCCGGTACCGCGCGGCGGATTGGAAGTTCTCAAGTAAACGACGCGACTCGCGTCGGACACTGGCAGCGATTGCAGCAGCACTGCATTCATCACGCTGAATACTGCGGTATTAGCGCCCATCCCCAACGCCAGCGTGAGGATTGCGGTGATCGCAAATCCCGGACTCTCAATGAGCGAACGAACGCCGAAGCGAAGATCGCGGACGAGTTTATCCATCCAACTCCATCTGCCTTGAATGTAGAAGCGCTCCTGGGCCGCGCGTACATTTCCAAATTCACGCCGCGCTTTCCATCGCGCCTCGTCGGCATCCACGCCCTCGCGCCGTAACTCATCGGCTTCTAATTCGAGGTGAGCCTTGATTTCTTCCGCAAAGTCCTCTGCACTGCGCTTTCGCTTGAACATGACTATCCCTCCTCGCTTTGCGGCCCATGGCTGGCATCGAGAATCAATCCCATCGCGCGCGTTAGCCGCCGCCACTCGCCGGTCTTCTCAACCAGTTGTTCGCGCCCTTTGGCAGTGAGCGAATAGTAGCGTGCCTTGCGGTTGTTTTCGCTTACACCCCACTTGGCGCGAATCCACTTCTTGTCCTCTAACCGCTGCAAGGCAACATAGAGGGAGCCATGGTCAACGAGAAAGACTTCTTCCGATTGGCGCTGTATCATGCGCGCAACCCCCTGCCCGTGACAAGGGCCAAAGACAAGGCTCTTGAGGATAAGTAGATCGAGGGTGCCCTGTAACAGGGCAATGCGTTCGTCGTTGTTCTCTTGGGTAGCCATTCGACCCAAGTATCCGCTTCTCTTGGGTCGAATGTCAACCCAAGACTCAGGCCCCGCTCGAATCTTTGCGCGGCGGCACAACCGAGGTCTTCTCTTTGTTGCGCATCATTGGAACTGTCCGGTGCGGTTGTCATGGATTGCCGGCCAGGCTCTTGAACGGGAGCGATTCGCTGACGTTACCCACTCTGAACGCGATGCAACCCCAGCGGCCCGCCTGCGCTGGGCCGCGGAGCGCTAGAACGAGACTTAGCAGCTGTCGGATTTTTCGGATTCGCCTTGTCGCGATTCCAGGCCAGGGAACGGAAAACAAAAAACGCCCAGCCAATCACAGGCCGGGCGTTTCTCTTTTCAGACGTCCAAGTTACATCGAAGCTTAGTAGTGATCGTGATGATCGCCCATCAAGTGCTGCATACCGACTTGGTAACCTCTGCGAAATGCCTCGCGGTAGTCGTGACGATCTTCGCGGGGAACGTGGGGGTGGCGAAATTCGTCGCGATTCTCAGGACTTGGCGGACGGTGATTGTCGAAATCCTTGTGGGCTCCTTCGACTCCATCGTGGAATCCCTTCCGCTGGACGTCGCGAAATTCGCTGGGCGGCTGGTCCCAGGGCCCTTCCTGATAGGCTGCCGCTGCTGAGAGAGCAGGCGCTGCGGCGTATGCCTTAACCGTCACCAAATTGCTCGATGCGCCCAGGGAGAGCGCGACCACCGATAGTGCCAACCACTTCATCTTCATCGTTCGAACCTCCTTACGATCCAAACCCTGAGATGTGCCTATTTGTTAGAGTGTTGCCTCAGTCGAGAGGCTCGACCCATGAAGATCGGATGAAGTCAGGGTCGTATCACTGATTCTACAAGACTTACCTGAACAACGGCCTGATCGGCTACGATGGCGTCATGGCTGCGCTTTTGGAGATTGCCGACCTGCACATTCGCTTTGGGACTGCAGAGGCCGTGCGCGGTATCAGTCTCCAGCTCGATGAGGGCGAAGTACTCGGCCTGGTCGGCGAATCAGGATCCGGCAAAAGCGCCACGGCACTCGCGATCCTCGGGCTGCTTGGCCCTGCGGCGCACGTGACTGGCAGGATTTCTTGGTCTGGCACCGACGCCGCAACTCCGCCAGTCGATCTGCTGCTCCAATCCGCCGAGGCTTTACGACAAGTGCGAGGCCAGCAGATCGCCATGATCTTCCAGGAGCCAATGACGGCTCTGAACCCCGTGATGTCGATCGGCCGTCAGGTGGCTGAGTGTGCCGCCGCACATTCGCCTTCATGGACGGGTAGGGAAGCCAAACGCAAAGCCCTCGCCGCACTTGAGGCCGTGTCGATTCCCGATGCGTCTCGGCGCTATTGCGACTATCCGCACCAATTCTCAGGAGGCCAGCGGCAGCGCATCCTCATCGCCATGGCGCTTATTAATCGGCCGCGCTTACTGATTGCCGATGAGCCGACCACGGCGCTCGACGTGACCGTGCAGGCGCAGATTTTGGCCTTGCTGGCGCAGCTCCAGCGCGAGTATGGGCTGGCTATGCTCTTTATTTCGCATGATTTGGCAGTGGTAGGGCAGGTTGCCAGCCGCGTCGCGGTCATGCGCGCGGGGCAGATCGTCGAGACGGGATCAGTGAATCAAGTGCTGACAAAGCCGCAGCACGATTACACGCGCAGCTTGCTAGCCGCAGTTCCAACCCTCAGGACAGATCGGACACAACCGCTCGCCATGATCCGGTAAAGCTCCGCCGCCCCTTGGCGGACCAAGAGGCGGTTGGGACTGGACTACGCTATTCGGCGATCGCTTCTTCGGCCGCGGGCTCGGCAGCAGGCACTTCATCGCCCGCTTCGCCCAACACCTTGACCTTAACCTTAGCCGTTACTTCACGATGCAGCTTGATAGCCACGTCGTAGTTGCCGAGGGCCTTGAGGGGGTCGGGCAACTGGATCTTGCGGCGGTCGATCTCGAAGCCCTTTGTTTCCAATTCGCCAGCGATATCAGACGAGGTAACAGAGCCGAAAAGTTGGCCATTTTCACCCGATTTACGTGTGAAAGTGAGCACAATTGGCTCCAATTTGGTGACCAATTCTTCCGCCTGGATCTTTTCAGTGGCAGAACGGCGGGCGGCGGCAAACTTCATCTGATCGATGACCGCCTTATTGGCCAGTGTGGCCTGCAGCGCCAGTTTGCGGGGCAGCAGGAAATTGCGGCCGTAGCCGTCGGCCACTTTCACCACGTCTCCGCGGTGGCCCAGGTTGGCTACGTCTTCTTTAAGAATTACTTCCATTTCAAATCTCCAAAAATTACAGGCAGCGCCCGTTCCTCGCCAGTGTTTTAGACACCTGTCCAAAGCAGTGGTTGCGCCGCGCAGGATTCTATATCGGCAGTCCGCAAATTGTCTCCCACCCGAACGTATCCGCGCCAGTTACGAAAGCGGCATTTGGGCGGCAGACAACTGACCCTTTAGTGCCGGGTCGCAAACGGCAGCAGGGCGATGTTCCGGGCCTGCTTGATGGCGCGGGTCAGACGGCGCTGATGCGTGGTACAAACGCCGGTGAGCCGACGGGGCACGATTTTGCCGCGCTCGGCCACAAACCCTTGCAGCAGACGCACATCGCGGTACGGAATCGCGTCGATCTTCTCGGTGCAGAACTTGCACACCTTCTTGCGGCGGAAAAACTTGCCACGGCCGCCGGGACCGCCCGAAGGCCTGCCACCAGGCCGGGGGCCTGAACCGCCGCCAGGGCCTGAACCCGAACCAGGACCTGAACCAGATCCGCCTTGGGGTGCTGACGATGCGCCTGTCTCAGGCGCCCTTGCTTGAATTTCATCTGCCATGATGCTTCCTCTTTACTCTCTTGCCGCCGGCACGACAGCCGGGAGCGTTGGATCGGGCCGCTGCCGATCATGCCCACCAGGGCTGCGGCGACGGCAATTTCGTATGGGACCTTAGGCGCTGGCTTGAACCGGCTCCACAGCAGCCTCTGCGGGAGCGACTGCTGCAACCGGAGCCGCAGCAGGAGCCACGGGAGCGGGCGAAGGTGCCGCTGGAGTTGCTGCCGGAGCAGCAGCAACTGGAGCATGGGCAACCGGCTCGGCACTCACCTTGCGGCGGGTGCCACGCAGGGCCCTCACCTTGGCCAGGCGCTTTTCCTCTTCGTCCATGCGCACGGTGATGAACTTGATCACCGGCTCAGAGACGCGCAGGCGGCGTTCCAGCTCAAGAACCACCGGACCACCAGCCTCAATGGTCAGCAGCACATAGTTGCCATCGTTAAACTTGCGAACCGTATAGGCCAGCTTGCGCCGCCCCATCTTTTCGACCGACTTGATCGCACCGCCACCATTGGTAACGGTGGTGCTGAAGCCGGCGATCAGCTTGTCGGCATCCTCTTCGGCCACATCGGGCCGAACAATGAACATCACTTCATATACACGAGACATCCGGTATCTCTTTCCGCTGGAATCCCCTGACTCCAGCCGCTGCCGCCGGCAAAACCATAGCGGCCATTCCATTCAGCTACTTCTGTCGTTCCTCGACCGTGATCAGCTATCGTGCCCGGGTCTTTTCTGCTCCCTGGTCCCCGACCTCTGATCCCTGTCTTTTCACCCTTCCGCCGGGGGAGTTTCGCTCCGGCGGTTGAATTCGTTCATCGCGGTTGCCGGTCCCTGTCCGAGAATGAGCCGTGTGGCAGTTGCCACCTTATCCAGCACCTCGTCCAGCACCGCCAGGTCCGCCTTGCGCAAAGGCGAGAGAAGATAATCTTTACCCAGCCTCTTGCCTGCCCTCGCTGCCAGCGCCTCGGGTGGCAAATTGAGCCCCACTCCGATGCGCAGCCGCAGCCATTCCTGACTACCCAGGGCGCCGGTAATGCTGCGGGCTCCGTTGTGGCCCGCCGGCGATCCGCGCTCCCTGATCTTGAACGTCCCCAGCGCCAGGTCTAACTCGTCGTAAATCACGAGCAGATCACGGGTTGGGTCCGCTTCAAATTCCTTAACCAGGGCGGACACTGCAACTCCGCTCAGGTTCATAAAAGTTTCGGGCTTGGCCAGGATCACTTCGCGCCCTGCTATGCGGCAGGTTGCAGTGACGGCCCGGCAGCGCCGATTTTGAACCACAACACCCTCTTGCTGAGCGATGCGGTCGATCGCCATGAACCCCGCGTTATGCGGAGTCCACAGATAGTCAGGGCCGAAATTCCCAAGTCCAACCACCAGAAAAGGTCCCGATGATGGACTGGGCCGGCCCCCGGATTCATTTGCCTCGGCCAAGGACTACTTCTTTGCCCCGGCTTCAGGCTTCTTGGCTGCGTCCGCGTCGGGCTTGCCCTTCTTGGCAACTTCAGGCTCGGCCGTTGTCGCCGCTCCCGCTGCTGCTGCAGCCACAGCATCGGCCGCCGGAGCCGCTTCTTCGCGGATCGAGACCACGTGGGCCACGGTCGCGTCTTCCGCATTCAGATACTTGATCTTGTCGGAATGCGGTAAATCGCTCACGCGAATCACGTCAAACAGGTTCATGGCGTTTACATCGACGTCGACGTGGCTGGGAATATCGCCAGGCAAGCACTCGATTTCAACTTCGCGCAACACCAGGTCCAGAATGCCGCCCGAGTTTCTGACGCCCACCGGCACGCCGATCAGCTTGACGCGGACGCTTACCTTGAGGGTCTTGTCGAGCGCAATCCGCTTCAGATCGATGTGAATGAGCTGGTCCTTGATCGGCTCGCGCTGCCAGTCCACAATCATGGCCTTGGCCGATGGTCCGCCGCCCATATCAACGTCAAAAATGGTGTTATGGCCGGTCTCTGAAAACAGGATCCGGGAAATCTGCTTGGGGTCGACCTCAATGGCCACCGCTTCATGTCCAGCGCCATACAACACCGCAGGAATCTTGCCCGCAACACGCACGCGGCGAGCAGCATTTTTATTGAACTTGCCCACGCGGGGCTTGGCTATGACTACTTCAGGCATTTCTCTCTCGTTTCTAGATCGGGCACGGGAAGACAGCTTTTCAGCTACTAGCTATCAGCTATCAGCTATCAGCTATCAGCCTTCAGCCTTCAGCTTTGCTGACTCGTTCCGCTCCCTTTGTGAAGCGACTTCCAGCCTCTAGCTGTTAGCCGCTTGTTGTTGTTTCGCTTCGTTTCGACTTAATCGTCGATTCTTCGCCTTCACATGCATCCATCGGAAACTGATAGCTGACGGCTGAAAGCTAATAGCTCTCAGCTAGCTAAACAAAGTACTTACACTCGTTTCCAAATGGATGTTTTCGATCGCTGCGCCTAACAACCCGGCAATCGACAACACCTTGATCTTCGCTAGCTTCTGTGCCGCATCCCGCAGGGGCACGGTGTTCGTTACCACAACCTGCTCAAGCTTTGAACCTGCAATCCGGTCGACGGCCGGTCCTGAGAGCACCGCATGGCTGGCGCACGCATGCACCGCCGCCGCTCCGCTCGCAATCAGCGCATCCACCGTCTTCACCAGGGTGCCGGCCGTGTCGATGATGTCGTCGATGATGAGGCAGTTTTTGCCGCGCACATCTCCGATCACATTCATCACTTCCGTCACGTTAATATCCGTACGCCGCTTGTCCACAATGGCCAGCGGCGCTCCCATCTTCTGCGCGAAGTGCCGCGCCCGTTCCACGCCGCCCGCATCCGGCGAAACAACCGTCAAGTTGGGCAGGTTCAGTTCTCTGAAATAGCTCACCAGCACAGGGCTCGAAAACATGTGATCCACGGGTATATTGAAAAAGCCCTGGATCTGCGCCGCATGCAAGTCGACAAAAAGCGCGCGGTTGGCTCCCGCGGTGGTAAGCAGGTCGGCAATGAGCTTGGCGCTGATGGCAACGCGCGGGCGATCTTTGCGATCCTGGCGAGCGTACCCGTAGTAGGGCACCACCGCCGTGATCCTGGCCGCCGAGGCCCGTTTCATCGCATCGATCATAATCAGCAATTCCACCAGGTTCTGGTCCACTGGATAGCAGGTCGGCTGCACTACGAATACATCCACGCCGCGCACGTTATCCAGCAACTGGAAGTAAACTTCCCCATCGGCAAAGCGCTGCAGCTTGGCCTCGCCCACAGGCACGCCGATATTGCGGCCGATTTCTTCTGCCAATGCCCGATTTGCCGAGCCGGAAAACAGCTTGAAACGCTTGTCTTCACTCAGGTTGCGGGTGCGTTTGCGTTCCGGAGCCAGCTTGGCGTCCTTCCCCTTGGCGCCTTCAATTGCGACTGCGCCGACTGGTATTCCATCCTTTACCGGCTCTTTCGCCGGTTCCGGCCCGCCTTGCTGCTTATCGTCCAGTGTCAACGTCAACTGTCCCGCTTCCATTCTTCGAGAACCTCCAAGCTGGTTGGCTTTGGCTGCTTTCCCGGCATTTCGAGCGGTCCCCGTTTCAGGAACCGCTGTTGAAATTGGCTGGGCGACTAGGATTCGAACCTAGACAAATGCCTCCAAAGGGCATTGTCCTACCATTAGACGATCGCCCAACATGACGACTCACCAACCCGCGGGTCAGATCGCCGCTTCAACTTTGACCTTGGCAGCCGTCGAGAGTGTCTCGTCTCCAACGGCTGACTGTCAACCCACTTAAGTCTGAAGCATTTGGTCCCAGTATTCTGGCCGAGGCAAGGTGCGTGTCAGAGTGCTGCGCACTTCAACCTCGCGAAAACTCTTCAGCCGAACAAGGGCTGCTTCCGCTTCTCCGCGGGTCAGGTACAACCCGAAGAGCGCCGAACCGGACCCTGACAGCGAGACATGGAGGGCTGCCTCCGGAGTGTCCGGAGCCGCAAGAATGCGCTTGATTTCTGCAAGGGAAGGATGCTGGGGAAAGACGACTCGTTCAAAATCGTTTTGAATCCAGCTCGTGATCCCGGTGCGGACAAGCGCGGACTCCAGTGGTCCGGCCAGGTCCTCTCCAACGGAAAGGACACCGGAGGAGCCGACTCCCTGCCGTCCTTCCGGGATCTCTCCCCCAAAGGCGCTGGCATAGACACGGCTCAACTCATTTAGTTTATCGGTACTTGCTTCGTCGGTCAAACCTTCGCGCAGGCAAAGCCCATCCCAGTCGCGAAATGCCTGCGCTGTCGACACCCCGACGGCGGGCGCAACCACCACACACCAGGTCGGTTCAAGATCTTGCAAGGGAACCACTTGCTGGCCCCGATCGCGGCCCAGAATCGTTCCACCGATTAGGAAAAGCGGTACATCGGAGCCGACTTGGGCGGCAATCTCAAGCCGCCGCGATTGCCATTCCTCGGGCTGACGAGTGCCGACGTCTGGAGTTTGTCGATTCGAAATGCCGGGAGACTCAATCCCCAATTCCGCCTCGAGACCCACGAGCGCCGCCACCGCATTGGCAGAGCCAGCGCCCAATCCGCCTTGCACGGGAAGCCGTTTGTCGATGTGAATCTCGACTTCGGCGGTGAGCCCCAGGGCTTCCAAAGCCAGCTCGGTCATCTTCCACGCCGTGTTGCGACTGTCTGTTGGGACTCTCCAATCGCTCGACGTCAACCGTATCCGGGTGGCGGGGGCGGGATGAGCGGTCACCGTGACTAAGTCTTTCATCTCCAGCGTCTGGTAAATCGTCACCAACTCGTGGAAGCCATCGGACCGGGGCGCGCCAATGCCCAATCCAAGATTGATTTTCGCGTGCGAACGTACGGCTGTGGACATACCGGTTCATTGTATGGCCGCACCGGTCGACAGGTCCCTCGATCCGCAACAAATCAGGGCACAAAAGTCACTGCCCTCGCGTATCTCTCTGCAGCGTAGAATTCGAGTCGAGTGCTGGGGAAGTCGTCTTCCGGCCGCATTGCAGCTTCTGCTGCCTTATCGGAAGCCGGGTTTCCCGAAGCGAGGGGGCAATGCGACTCCTGGCAAGATTGGCCGCCACCGGTGCGTTGGTCTTTGCCGCTGCGCTTTGTCCTGGAGCCCAGTCAGGCAGCTTTTCCGGTGCTATGGAAGTGATTCACGGCAAGCCCTATGTCATGGTTATGGTTAACGGCAAGGGCCCGTTTCGCTTCATTATTGATACCGGAACCGGCGGCCAGGCGATCGTGACTTCCGAGCTTGCCAGCCAGCTTGCGCTCCCGTTCGCCGGAGAGGCGCGCCTCAACGACCCCACAGGCAAAGGCGGCCAATCGGCTCCGCTGCGCATGATTGACTCGCTGCAGTTTGCTGGCGTCGAATTTGCGGCGGTCAAGGCTATCGAGCATCGGCTGCCCAACGCCGAGGGGAACTGCCAGGGAATGCTGGGGTTCACTTTGTTTCGCGATTATCTGCTCACGCTCGATTACCCCAACGGTCGCATCTTGCTGGCTCGCGGCGGTTTAAAGGCGGACGGCGGCAAGTCTGTACATCCTTTCCGCATGCCTGATGGGGTTCCGGTTACCACTCTCACCATTGGCAAGATCGAGGTCGAGGCGCAGTTTGATTCGGGCGGCGCGGGGTTGAGTTTGCCCGAGCGGCTCACCTCGCAACTGCACTTTTCAGAGAGCCCGACCATTTTCGGCAAAGGGCAATCGCTGTCGACGCGGTTCCCGATCAAGGCGGCCAAGCTCGCGACCGACATTCGCCTGGGCGACATTACGCTCGATCGACCCTGGGTCGAAATCAATCCAGCATTTCCGCTGGCCAACTTCGGGTCCTACCCCATGCAGCACTTCATCATCACGTTCGACCAGGCGAACCTATTATTGCGCCTCGATGGTCCGCGCAAACGCGTCACTCTCGGCGTGACACCGGCCCCGCTGCGACTCGACAATGCGCCTGCCAGCGACCGTGGCGATTTGGCGCTGGTGCCGATTGGCTAACTTCTGAATATTGCCCGCCTGAACTCAGGCCAGTTTTCGCGCCGCCCGCAGAGTAGCTACGGGATCGCCCGTGGGTCTGAATTCCATTGCCACAGCGTGCTTGTAGTTCAATTCAATGAGCTTGCGGTAGATGTTGGCGTAGTTAATTTCGCCTGTTCCCGGCTCGTGTCGCCCCGGCACGTCGGCCACGTGAATAAGTCCAATCACATCAATGTGCTTTTGCAGTTTTTCGATGAGATTTCCTTCGGCGATCTGCTCGTGGAAGATGTCGTAGAGAAACTGCACCTGGGGATGATTGACGGCGCGCACAATCTCGATGGCTTCGGCTGCCGATTGCAGGAAATACCGGGGATTTTCCTCCGGATCGATGCATTCGAGCAGCAATCGCACCGGTTGGCCGGCGATCTTGCGGCCCTCGACCAGGGAAACCGCTTGCTTGAGCGATTCGATGCAGTTCTGGTGCTGCACCTCGCGGGTCAGGCCTGGAATCACGTTCCCCGATAGAACGATCATGGCCGGGATTTCCAGCGTTTCCATCGGAACGAGCGCCTGGCGCAAATCCTGAAGAAGCGCCTCACGACTGGCTGGGTCGGCAACCCCGTGCGGCAATCCAGCGGTCGCGTCAAAGCTGATTCCCAGCCGTTTACGAGCCGCATTGGCGCGCTCAAAGTCTGCCGGCGCCCACTTGTTGTATTCGCCGACCAACTCCACGTTCGAATAGCCGGCCTCGGCTACCTTGGCCAAACGTTCTTCGAAGGGCAAGCCGGTGAAAACCGTCCACAGCATCACCGAGAGCGGAAATGGGGGAGTCGAATCTCCTTCTGCGTGATCCACTGCCATCGCCGGCAATACGGGGGTAGTAGCGGTGAGCGCAGCCCCGGCAGCCAGGGCCTTCGTAAACATACGTCGGTCCATCAGAACCTCCTCTGATTCCGACGCCAATGCTACTTCATAACCCCGACTCTGACGAAAGAGGAGATTTTGCGCACAACAAAACCCCGTCGCGTGACGGGGTTTTGATTCGACCCTAAACTGTGATTGCCTGCCTGGAAGGGCAGACAGGCTGGCTACGCCTTGGCGATCTTGCCGGCCTTGATGCAGCTAGTGCAGACGCGAATCCGCTTCGCAGCGCCGTTAACCAGCGCCTTCACTGCCTGCAGGTTTACGTTCCAGCGCCGCCGCGTTACGTTGTGCGCGTGTGAGATGTTATTGCCAAACTGCGGGCCTTTGCCGCAAATATCGCATACCTGTGCCATCGCTCTTTACTCCAAATCTCTGGTGTTTCGTGCCGCCGCAGCCTGGCGCTCAGCTTCCGCGCTAACAGTCCTTTGAACTCGCTAAAGGACCACCGGACCAACGGGGCTTCTAAAGACACACCGCCCCACAGCATGCCGAATCTCCAGTATACCTGGAATCCGCCTGCAGGCCAAGAAAATGGAGATTGAGCGACTTCTGCCCAAGTCAAATTCCGGACAAATCTGTGCCCCAATAAAAATGTTCCCTTTCCAGCGAGACGGAAAGGGAACAAAGGAAGGTCCCATGTATACAAAGGAATTGTTAAGAACTTGGCAAAGGAGTCGAAGCCAGAACACGCGAGCAGGAATCGACCCCATACCGCTATGGCCTGATTACTGGCCAGAAACCTGGGAGGGCTGCAGGACGAGGCTGAAGTTGCTCAGCTGGACTGCCTCGAGCAAGTCGACGCCGCCGAGGGCATTGGTCATCACACCGTTGGCGTTGTGCTTTTCAGGAACCAGCTTGGCCGCAACAGTTACGGGCGTCTTGCCACGCTGTTCGAACGTCACCTGGACATTTTCGCCAGTTCCCGTCCAGGTTACCTTGCAATCGCCCGCGGAGAGTTGCGCGGAGCCGACCTTGACCGTCTCGGGGAGGGTAATCGATTGAGAATTCTTCGCGGCGAATGCCGGAGCGGATACGAGTGCGGCGACCATTACATAACCAATCAAACGCTTCATATGAAATCTCCTCAGAATGACTCGAAAGAATTTGCCGTGGAGAGGCATTGGAGTGATTACACAACGGTTGTCCAGTGTTTGAAGCTTAAGAAATATTAAGTCGATGGGCATCTCTGCTAAACAATTGAAAGCAAAAGGCATCCTAATCTTTAATCTGTGCTGTCACTAACGGGATTTTGATGCGCACTCGCAATCCCGGTGACGCATTCTCAGCCACAATGCAGCCATGGTGCACCTGCACGGCTCGCTTGGCGATCGACAAACCCAGCCCCGAACCTCCGCCGATGGGATTGCGCGCTTCTTCCACGCGAAAGAACGGATCGAAGATGCGTGTCAGCGCGTCTTCAGGAACGCCTGGACCGTAATCTCTGACTTCGATGACCGCATCCCGTTCCGTTTGAATGGCCGATAGCTGAATCGCGCATTTTTCCGGCGAGTATCGAATTGCATTTCGCAGCACGTTTTCGACGGCTCGCCGTAGCAACTCGCGGCTGCCCATGACTTGTCCCTCGATATGGCCGCTGGCGTCAATACTGCAGCTCCGCGCCTCCGCCTCCAAAGCGCAATCCCGGACCACGTCATCGACGATGTCGCTAATCGCCACGGAGGCTGCACCCTGCAGAGCCGGATCGCCTTCAACGAACGTGATCTCCACAATGTCGGCTACCAGCGAAGCAATGCGATCGATGTCACGCTCGATCCGGTCCAGGGCGGCCTTGCTGTCAGGTGATGTTCTTGCCAGTTTTACGGCGAACTTCAACCGTGCCAGCGGGGATCGAAGCTCGTGCGAAATGTCGCCCAGCAGCCGGCGCTCGCTGACGATCAGGCGTTCCAGCCGTTCTGCCATCTGGTTGAACGAGCGCCCCAGTTGACCAATCTCGTCTCCCCGTTTCGTCTTGACGCGGGCTGCCAGGTCGCCCTGGCCAAACATCCCAATCGTTGCAGCAACGCGTCTTACAGGTGAAATCACTCCCACAGACGCCAGCCAGCAAAGCGCCCCCGTGGCGCCAATGACCAGAAAATAATAGGGAAGAAAGGTCGACATATGGGGGCGGCCGGTGCGGCCATCAGCGGCAAACCAATAGCGCCCATCTTGCGACCGGTGAGTGACGATGTTGTGTCCGCCTGAGCTAATGCGCGCCATGGTCAAAGGCGCAGGGGGGAGCAATGCCCGTCTGTTTTCTCCCGTCACTTGGTCGATGCCCTGCGCATCCAGCATGTAATGCGCGCCGCCAAAGATACGATTCAGGTTGGCTGTGTATTCCTTGAGCGCCTTTGCACCGCCGGTCTGTAACGCGGCACGCTCGCCCTCCAACTGCACTTCGTCGGCGCGGTCGAGAACCGGATCGATATTGGTTTTCTGCAGGCGGCCGGCGATGGCCTGAAAGACCAGGAACGACAGCGACAGCACGATCACCATCGCCAGGACCACGTCGTAGTAGAGCGACCTGACGGGCAAAATCCTAGACCGCTCCGGTAAATACATAGCCCACTCCCCGTATGGTCCGAATCAAGCGGCGCCCGCCGGCCAGTTTTTTGCGCAAATGGCTGATGTGAACGTCGAGAAAGCGATCGTAGGGCGTCGCCTCGCGTTCGAATAGGGCCGCCGTAATCTCGTCGCGCGAAATCACGCGCCCGGCCGAGCGCATCAGCATCTCGAGCAGGTCAAACTCCATGGCCGTCAAATCGACTGGAGAGCCGGCGCTCCAAACCTCGCGCGTAGTGGAGTCGACACGTATGTTGCCAATGGTAACCGGGGCAATCTCGGGCCGCCGGGCAGGCTCCATGCGCCGCAGCACGGCTCGAACCCTGGCCAGTAACTCATCAGGATCGAATGGCTTGGGTAGATAGTCGTCGGCCCCGGCATCGAGGCCGCTGATCCGATCCTGCTGTTGCACGCGAGCCGTCAGCATGATCACCGGCAATGCTTTGCGCCGTCGCAACTGCTGCAGCACGGCGAAGCCGTCCATGACCGGCAGCATGACGTCGAGAATCATCAGATCGTGGCTGCCGTTGAGTGCGCAGGTAAGCCCGTCGCGGCCGTTATAGGCGCACTCCAGGCGGTGACCGGCCTCTGAAAAAAACTCCCTCATCATGCCGCATAACTCGGCATCGTCATCCACGAGCAGCAGCGAAAGCTGTTTCGCTTTTTCGCCTGTTTCCATGTCTATGTCAAGTCGAGCCAAAGGTTGCCAGAAGCCTCTCCGGTCCCAAGTCTCGCATAATATCAACAGTCTTTGCCGGTCTTTACAATTCTTAAGAGTTAGATGAAAACCGCAGTAGGTGTATCCAGTTCAGTTCTGCGTGCGATAGCTGTCGGAAAAATGCCTGGATGTGCATCGTAACTATTTGAATACAGATTGGTTACTGCCTTGACGTTTCTTACTGGTTTCACAGAAATGAATTGACCTTAGTCCCTGTCGAGAGCATCATAAGAGGTGAATCTGACCCCCGGCTAGTCCGGGCAGTAGGATTCCTAAAAGGGGGGCGGGAGCCCACCTTAATTCTTTCTCCTTCACAGTCTCATAATTCCTCGGGGCTCGGAGGGTGATGCGACTCGACATAACCTCTGATCAAGAAGGCTGAAAATATTCGCGCCGGAGTGTTTGAGCATGTATCCATTGGGCTTTAGTTGCTGAAGAAGGCAATAGGCCACCACGTCTGCAGCCTGAATGAAATAGGAGTGCTGTGAGAGACGGAAATTGGGTCTTCAACCACGGTCCGCAATGCCAAGTCTCTGTATCCGCTTCCAACATGAGTTTGATTGGGAACCGGATTGTAGCGGCGCATTCTTCGCAATAGTTGTGTGAGCTTCTTGTCATCTGTGCGATCAGGGAAAAGTATTCCTCGCTCGTCGGCATTGGCTGGCCCAGGAAAGTTACGGTGACGAATCGTGTTCTCAAATCGTTGAATCAGAGCTTGCCAAGCAGCCTTGAACGCGTCGTAGGTACGTGGTTTGTTTTCCTTATTCACAACGATATTGATAATGCTTACGTCTTCTATTTGCGACAGCTCGTCAACGAGACCTCGGACAATGGATAGTCTTTTATGTTTCGGAATCCGATCCAATTCTCCCGGTCTCCGGTTTATGAAGCGCACTGCGTGAATCTCTTCTCTAAGTCTCAGGCCATAGGTTTGGCGCACTCTTCGGCGAAATTCTATTAGCCTATCAAGGGACGAGCGCCACCTAAGTTCATGTACGACGATTCCTGTGAGGATGAAATATTGAGTGGGAGAGCGATCCATTCCGCAGTCGCCGCTCTCATCAACGGACATAAGAAACATGGCTCTCCCACCTTTAGTTCGGTTTCTTCATCCCCCGTGATTGTCGCTAATTCATCACTTCAGGAAAGTGCTTTTACCCCTTTGAGAAAGTGATCTGACGGTTACGCGAACCGGCTCCGCTCCCACACCGCAGCATCGAATATGTGTGCGCACTCATACCCTTCGGAGCGATATAGTTCGATAGCCGTGGCGTTGGCTCCCGTAACGGTGAGAGAAATTTCGCGCACACCCTGGCGCGTAAAAGCGGCTGCCGCCGTCGAAAGCAGCATGCGCCCGATCCCATGCCGGCGGTACCGTGGTCGCACGCAAAGTTGCGTTATATGGCCGCTTTGCGGACTGACCCTCGAGCCCAGCACCAGAGCCGCCAATTCGCGCGTTTCCCGCTCGACGACGACATGCGATACGGGCGGAGAAAACGTGCCGCATCCCGAATAGCGAACAATATTATGCAGAAAGCGCAGCGAGCCATGCGGAGACCGGTATTGGTCGTTGATCACGCTATCCGGGTGGCCTGCATAGGCTTCAGAAATCAGCCGTCCCGCGGCGTTCAGGTCGTCATCCCGCCAGCCGCGCATCTCCAGATCGACGGGAAGCTTGACCGGAACGGCGGTATCCCTGTCGTCCAGTTGCTGGACCATGAACAGTCTTGGGTAGATACCAAATCCCGCTTCCTCGAAGATGGCCGAATGCGCGCCCGACGGATGCAAAAGCAGTTGCGACTCGATGCGGTCCACATGGGGCGAGTTCTGCAGCGTCTCAAATAAGTGCCGCAGCAGCCGCTCCTCTAATTCGCGCGCCGGCTCCAATTCCGTGTCGGGGTGAGTATCCCGAAAAGTCGCCTCAAATGTATCTGCTGGCTCGGGCAACAGGCCGGAAACGGCAAAGACATCGCCGATAACCGCTTTCGATTCTTCATAAACGCAGAAGGCGTAACCGGTTACCTGCCCCCCCTCGACCGCTGCATAACCGGGCAGCATATGGCTGTCAAGATACTGCATCAGCAGCCGCGCAGAAGTTCGATAATCCCAGTGCAGACGCTTGAGCCAGAGATCGCCTTCCGCCTCCAGCAAGGGCCGCATCACCGCCGCTGCGAAGTGCCGAAGATCCAGAATCTCGATGGAAACGCCCGATGCCATGCTTTTCAAGATAGCAGCCTGCAAAATACCGTGGCCTGAAGTATGGGCCATCATACACGGTTCGGTCTACCCGGCTGGCTCTACCGGCTGCCCACCAGGTAAACTTCCAGGCCTTGTTCCGGCCAACTGAAGAGCAGTTCGTAATGGCGGCCCTCAAGATATTCCTGCAAAGCCGCAGGCGTATGCAAATCCACGCCGCCGCGCCCCGTCACTCGTGTCACCAGCAGGTGCTGCTCCACAGGTACCCCGTCCTCCTCGTAGTTCACAACCTCATGATTCCGATAGAAGGCCAGCCCATATTCCATGTCCCGGCGCACCCTGAAAACGGCTACAGTCTCATCGGTGGGTGCAAACCCCGTAAGCCTCTCCGCCAGTGGGCGCGCCGAATAGGCCCTATCCAGCAGGTTGATCACGTGCTTGGTCGCGTTGATGGCGGGTATCCCGAACGCCGGCCCTACGCCATAGAGGAATAAGACCATAACGACCAGCACGCCCGAAGTGGCCAAACGCAGCCGCGCGACACCGAATCCGTTGACTACGATCACGATCAGCAGTGCCGCCCCGATCGCCGACAGCAGCGCGATCACCAGCGGACGCGTCGGTGGTATCGCTGTCCCATGCACGATAATCCACGGCAGCAACATCGCAAACATGGTCATCATCGCGCACAAGATCGCATGTCCGATCAACACCCATCGATTCAACCCGATACCGCGGCGACGAAACAGAAAATCGCCGGTAAGGATCGTAATCGGGGGGATGGAAGGGAGGATATAGCCGGGCAATTTTGACTTTGAAAGCGAGAAGAAAAGGATCGGAATCAGCGCCCAAAGCACCAGAAATTCCGGAAACGCGTCGCCCGGCCGATTGACCTTGCGCTTCGAGTTGGTCGAATGTCGTAGCCGCCACTCCGCCACCGACGTCTGTATGCCGTCCCAGAATGCGCGCGCCGCAATTACCGTCCAGGGCATCAGTGCCAGCACAATCACGCCGAGGTAGTACCAGAACGGCTGCTCGTGCTGATATTTGTTGGTGGCGAATCTTTCCAGGTTATGTTCCAGGAAAAACTCGCGGAAGAACGTCGGATTCTGGTGCTGCACGGCGATAAACCACGGCAGCACAATGGCGAAGTAGAGAATCACTCCCGGCCACCACAGGCTCCGCTTCAGAATCGACCATTCGTTGCGCAGCGCGGCAAACGCCGTCACAATCACGATGGCCAGAAACGGCGCCACCGGTCCCTTGGCCAGCGTCGCAACGCCGGTAAAAAAGTAAATATCGAACAGCCAGAACTTGGAGTCGGTTTCATACCACGCATACCAGCCCAGCAGCCCGATCGCCAGCGGTGCGGCCATCTGCATGTCTGTCGATGCCCCTCGCGAAAACCCGATAATTCCCGCGCAAGCCACCGTAATGATCGCGGCGTCCAGATGCCCTCCTGGGCGGAATCGTCGCATGTGCAGGTAAATCAGCGCCGCCATGATGAAGGCAAAGCTGGCCGAGGGCAGGCGCGCACTCCAGTCGTGCACCCCAAATTCCTGGAAGACGAACATCGCGCGCCAGTAGTAGAGCGCCGGCTTCTCGAGCCACGGCAGACCATAGAGATAAGGAGTGACGCATGCGCTCAGCCGTTGCGCCAGCGTATGCGCGGAGTCAAACCGATCGAGCATCTCGTGGGCAATCTGCGCATAACGCGGCTCGTCCGCGCCCACCAGGCCCAGGCCATCGCCACCGAGCAGAGGTGTTTCACCGTAGGTAATAAAAAACACGGCGAACAGGAGAAAGACGGCGGCTTCGCAAACACTCGCCCAGTTGGGCAGCCGTTTGCGCCGGCCTTGCGCCGAAACCGGGGCTGAAGGTTCCAGAAAAGTCTCCACGTTCAGAGGTTCTCCAACCGGGGGGCACTCGGTTCCAAAGAAATTAATCTCTCAGATTGCCGCCAGCTTGTGATCTTCAGCCCCCAGGTAGCTGCCGGCTCCGCGTCTGAGCGTTGCGTTCGCACCCGCTCGACAGGGACAAGGCTAACAGATTCCGATGCGATCTCAAGCCACGTTAACCGGGGTCAGCCCGCCACAGCAGTCAGATTTGACCGCAACTCGCCCAGAATCTCTTCCATTGCGCGCGACAACGGCCCTTCCAAAGTGACTCCGGCTGCATTCTCATGGCCCCCGCCGCCCATTTTTGCAGCGATAGCCGAAACGTCGATTTTCCCTTTGCTGCGCAAACTCAGGCGGATGCGCCGGTCGTGCAACTCCCGCAGAAACACAGCGGCCTCGACCCCCGCGATCGACAGGGCGTAATTCACGATGCCTTCGCAGTCTTCCTCAGCGGCGCAGGTGCGAACCAAGTCCTGGTGCGTCACCCACAGCCACGCCAGCCGACCCTCGCGCGTCAAAGTGCTCAGGGCCGCGCCCAGCAGCAGCAGCTTGGACGTTGGCGTAGAAAAATAAACATCCTGCGCAATTCGCACCGGATCGGCTCCCGCCAGCGTCAATTCCTGGGCCAGAGCAAAAGTTGAGTGCTTGGTATATCCGTAGCAAAAACCGCCCGTATCCGTGAGCACTGTGGTGTAAAGGCAGGTCGCCATCTCCGGCGTCACCGTTGCTCCGGCTGCCTTGACCAGTCGATACACGAGCTCACCTACGCTGGCCGCCTCGCGATCGATCCAGTTCAGGTGTCCAAAGGGGCGCCCCGTGGCATGGTGGTCGATATTGATGAGGAAAAACGGCTCCAGCCCCCGCAGTTTGGCACGCCCCAGGTCGTCGCACTCCAGCAGGATGACAGCGTCATAAGGCCCATGTACCCGCAACGCCGAGCGAATCTCATCCGCGCCCGGCAGCCCACGATATGTGACAGGAATGCGATCGGCCGTCACCAGGTCGGCACGCTTGCCCATCTGCTCCAGCAGCATGCCCATCGCCAGCATCGAACCCACCGCATCCCCGTCCGGCCGCGAATGCGAACACACCAGAAACCGCTCCCCGAGGCGAAGAACCTCGAGAATGCTCTCCACCGGAGTTGCACTCTGCGCCGGGTTCACGGCCGCGTCTGTTGGTTTCTGTGCCAAGTCATTCATTACGGCTGCACCACCGGCGTTTTCTGGCGCTTGCGCGCACGCGTCATCAGCTCGTCGATCCGTGCCTGGAAGCGTCCTGAACGGTCGGCCAGGAACGCCAGTTCGGGAACATGGCGGACTCCCATCCGTTCCTTTAATTCGTAGCGAATGAATCCTTTGGCCGCTTCGAGTCCCGCGACGGTATCCTGCTCCGCCTTGGCAATATCGGGTACCGCGCTATCCACGGCAACGTAAACGCGAGCCGATTTCGCGCCCGGATTCAGAATCACTTCGCTCACATAACAAAACGCGATACGTGGGTCGGAGAGCTCGCCCTCGATCATGGCGCCGATCTCCTCGCGCAGCGTCTCGGCAACCCGGTCCTGGTGATGTTTTCGACCCCTATGCTCTGGCATGAACCTATATTTCTCCTTCAGGTAAACCCCTCAGGATATCAGAGATATCATCTCCCCGTTTGCGCGCAAATTCATCTCTGGTATGAGAACGCGCATACGAGTTGTGCCCAAATCGGGTTTGACGCCAGGAAAGCCGATTCCGCTCTCTCGACGCATATTGGTCCGACCTGCTCAGCAGCCGCCGTCTTCACTCCCCGGCTGACTCCGCCGTCCCATCGGGGCCCAGATACTCCGCCTTGGGCGCAGCGTCAGCCTTAGCCGTTCCCGGTTCATCGATCCACAAACACACGATCCACCAAATCATCACAACCAGGAAAACCGCGCTGTTGGCATTGAGCAGTCGTCCGCGCAGATCGAGAATGTGGTTGTACTCGTCCATCGTGTGGGCGGTCGTATGGCGCGCAACCACCTCCCACACGATCTGAAAAGCCAGTTGCGATATCGATGCGGTGGACAGGCCAATCATGATCTGCTGCGTGTGACTCCGCCAGCCGGCCCCGTAATGGCGTCCGCACAACACAATCAACACGCCCAGGCAGATGGTGAGCACGTCGAGCAGCAGGTTGCCCTTCTGCGCCAGCAGTTGCAATAGCTGCAGCACCGACGTCTGCGAACTGGCCACCAGCGTCTTCCACGCCGGCCATGGTCCCCAGAACCGCAGCACGATTGCACCGAGCGCAAACAGGGTCAGCGACGATAAAACCCAGGTATGGCGCTTCACCTTGCCGCCGAAGGCCCGTCGACCCAGTTCCACCAGCACCAGGATCCCAAGGATCGCGCCCAGGTCAGCCATCACGATGAACACAGCGCTCATCGTCACCTGCGGCAGCTTTCCAAACAGCAGGCGGCTCGACAGCAGCCGCAGCGCCACCAGCACGATGCTGGCCGTGAAAAAAGGAAAGCGAGACATGCGGTCGCGGCCCAGCAGCACCACGAGCAGCACCAGGTGCGCAGCAAACGTGAGCGTCCACATCACCTGCACGGTAGTGAAAGGAAAATGAAAGTGCATTCTGACCTTGTCTGGGAACGCGGTTAAGACTGCGCGTCGCCTCAAATCAGTCTAAATCCCAAGCGGCGTGTGACCTGCCGCAATCTGTCTTAGCCACTCACTCCGCCGCCGCTTCAGTGCAAAGTACGATATGCTGATAGAGCGCGCCCGTAGCTCAGCTGGATAGAGCGAACGCCTCCGGAGCGTTAGGTCGGGAGTTCGAATCTCTCCGGGCGCACCATTTATTCAATCAGTCCGCATTACTTTTGATAATTCTTGAAGTGTTGCGGGCTTCTGGCGGCCAGCCGTCAATTAGTTCTTTACAGTCATGGCCTCCGAATCGACTGCCTTTTTGCCAGTGATGCCCTCAAGTCCGGCCAACAAGCCCCGATAGTCGCTCTTGTCTGCTTGGAAAGCGAACCCGCCTTTTTTACCCCCATCGTCCCAAGTGAGACCAATGAAGTGCTTCTTGGACTTGCTCAATGCCAAAAGAGCGCCCACGCCTAGCGTAAAAACCGCAACGCCTACAGCGGCCCCCACCCGCCGATGGACGTCCTGACCGTAACTGATTTCCGTGATCGCCGAGGCCGGAATGACCGCAATTTCATTCTTGTCTTTGATTATTCGGATCTTGTCGGCGTCAAGAAACAGCTTCAAGTCCGTCCCAGCTTTTATGCCGGCTATCGATCCGCCATCGTATCCAATCTTGTAGCTGTTATCACCAGCGAATCCGGCCAATGGGAACACTACACAGAGGACAAGTGCAAGTAGCTTCTTCATCGCTTACCTCTCAGGCGAGCGACGATACTATGACTCCTCGGATTTGGCTTGTGACTTACCTCACGGTCATGCGCAGGCGAAACTAAGCGAAGATTGCGGCAAGGGATTATTGTTATTCCGATTCGCTCCCTTCGATTCCTACCCGCGACTGGCCTCCCGCTGCGCCCGCAACTCCTCCATTACCGACTGGATCAACGCCTTCGCGCCCTCCATACCCGCCAGCACCGCCTGCAGATCGAGCGCCGGTTTGGAAGGATTGCGGCTTGAATTGCAATAAACCCCGTGCTGCCCCACCATAATCAGCGAGTCGGTCAGCAGGTCCAGCGCCACCGCCAACCGGCCCCGTTCCACGCCCATCATGAATTCGTGCTGTTCCAGTTCGCTCCGCTTCTCGTCGAAAATGCTCATCTGCCCAGCCTACCGGAAAAGCCGTCAAACAGCCCAATCGGTCCGGCGACTGCGCCTGAGCAGCTTTAGACGTCGAGCTTCGCCATGTACTCCGCATCCTGGCGCAGTTCCGTCATCGGATCACCCACGAACTCTTCCTGCTCGATGAAGTAATGCTTCAGCCCGGTAGCCGCGCGCAGTATCGGGCGATAGTCGACCACTCCGTGACCCATCACGACGGAATGGAACTTGCCATTCGCGTCCTTGGCCATGTCCTTCACGTGAAACAGCGGAAACCGCTCCGGCCACTTGCTCAAATAATCCACCGGATTGCGCCCCGCGGCGGTCACCCATCCGCAGTCCATTTCAAACGTCACCAGCTTGGGATCGGTGAGCTTGAGTAACTCGTCATAAACCAGCACGCCGCCTTCGCTCGCAAACTCCGGCGTATGGTTGTGGACACCGAATGTCATCCCTGCTGCCTTGACCTTTTCGCCGATGTGGTTAAACTCCTCGGCCACCCAGCGCCAGTCGTCGAGCGTGAGTTCACCCTTGCTTGCGGGATCGCGATGCATGCCGCCCGACGACGAGCAGACCATGTAATCAAGCCCCAGCGCATGCCCATACTCGATGAACGCATCGAGCTGCGGCTTCAACTGCGACAGCGGATGGTGCGTGCTCACGCAACGCAGTCCAGCTTGATCCATCGCATGCCGGAACTCCGCTGCTGTCTTGTTGTAATAGCCCGCTGCCTCCACTTCCTTGTACCCCGCCGCGCTTAGCTGCCGCAGCGTTCCGTCAAAATCCTTAGGCAGTAGTTCGCGCACGGAGTAAAGCTGCAAGCCGATGGGCTTGCGCAACGGCGCCGCCGACAAATGCTCCGCTCCTAAACACGCCGCTGCGACAACAGTCCCTGAAGCCTTCAAAAAATCTCTACGCGAAGTTGCTTTCATCTCTGCTCTCCTCAAAGTGCTTAGCCGTTGATCGTCCTTGTTGCGTCGTCCCACGTGGCCACGTTGCGATGGAAATAAGAATGGTTTGCCATGTGGCAAGCTGTGGCGGCATTGTTGCCAAATACTTCGTCTTCCACCACGTGCTCGCGCGTCTCGACAGCCTTGAAGAAATTCGCAATGTGATCGGCGGTGTCGTCATATCCCTGCGGTGCGGAGAATGTCTCCACCTTCCCCAACTTCAACGCGGCCTCGGGATGTGAGGCGTGCCACTCATCGAGATACTTCTGTTTCGGAGCCGCAGCCCAGCCATCGAGCGCATATCCTTCCGGCTGCAGGCTTGTATCTTGCGGAGTCACCGTGAGCGTGTTCCCGCTGATCGTCAGCGTTGCTTCGCGTCCATAGATAATGATCGGCTCGCCCGCTGAGTTGTTCTGGTTGCAATGCAGATTCACCGTCAAGCCTGGATAGTCGTAAAGCGTCGCCAGTAAGTCAGGATAGTCGCGGCCATCTTTGAAGTGCGTCAAACTGCCCGTCGAATAAGCCCGGCTGGGAATCGCATTCACGCCTGTCACGCACTGTATGCCTGAGATTAGGTGAACGAATAAGTCCCCGCCCACGCCTTCGCCGTAATCGGCAAAGCATCTCCACCGGAAAAATCGCGCCGCATCAAACGGCCGTTCAGGCGCGTCGCCCAGCCACGTCTTCCAATCGATCGTCTCCGGACTGGCGTCGGGCGCAATCGGATATACCCACGCGCCTGACGGCGAATTGCGATCGGAGTGGCCTTCAATCAGATGCACTTCGCCCAGCCGCCCCGATGCATAAATCTCTGCGGCCTTCTTGTAAACAATGTTACTCACGCGCTGGCTTCCCGCCTGGAAAATACGCTTGCCCTGCGCGACAGCCGCGACCATGGCCTGGCCGTCAGCCACGTTATGCGACATCGGTTTCTCGCAGTAAACATCCTTTCCCGCAGCCAGGCAATCGAGCACCACGTGGCGATGTTGAAAGTCCGCCACGGCCACAATTACCGCATCCACATCCTTGCGATCGAGCAGCGTTCGATAGTCGCGCGTAGTCGGAATGTCCGCGCCGTACGCTTCTTTGCCCGCCTGCTGATGCATCGTATAGAGGTCCGCCGTACCAACACATTCGCCTGTCGCCACCTGCCGCGCCGACCGCAATAAGTCGCAGCCGCGAATCCCCGTCCCAATCGATACAAACCGAATCTTGCGTTCTTTGCCTGTGTTCGGCGTTTGCACCGGAAGCGTCGTAGCTTCGAGCAAACTCGAATGCACGGCCGCACCCAACGCCGCTGCACCCGCGCCTATGCGCACAAAATCCCTGCGCGTCATTGATGGTTTCATTTCTGTCCTCTTTGCGTGCCCCGCCATTCTCGCTCTGAAATGCTCACTCTGTAAAGAAATTCACCATCGAAATCCCACTGCTACCAACTTCCCCCCCCAACTGACCAGTCCTCCTTGATACGAGCGGCTTCGGCCCAATCATGGGACAATAGAGGGGCATCCGCCATGACTAACGACATCACTCCGCAAACTCCGCCCGACGAAACCCCCGCCATCACGCCTTCCGATCCCACTCCGGAACCAACTGAGAACTTTGCCGAATTGCTTTCGCAGTTCGAGAAAAGCCACACCCACAAGGCTGAGGGCGGGCAAAAACAGCTAGAAGGCACCGTCGTCTCGCTCTCCGTCGACCAGGTCTTTCTCGACATCGGCTACAAGACTGAGGGCGTCCTGCTCCGTTCCGCGTTCGACGACAACGCTGAAGCAGTAACGCCGGGTCAGACCTTTCCCGTCTCCGTCACCGGCCGCAACCAAGAGGGATATTACGAGCTGTCGCGTTTCAAAGTTGCCCAGCCCCGCGATTGGTCTGCGCTTCAAGAGGCCTTCGACCAGAAGCTCGCCGTTGTCGGCACCGTCACTGGCGTAGTTAAAGGCGGCCTCAATGTTGACGTGGGTGTGCGCGCCTTCATGCCCGCCAGCCGCAGTGGCACGCGCGATGCCGTCGAACTTGAGAAATTGGTTGGCGAGCAGATCACCTGCCGCATCACCAAGCTCGATGTTACCGACGAAGATGTAGTGGTCGATCGCCGCGTGGTGCTTGAGGAACAAGCCCGTTCCGCCGCTGCCGATCGCCACGCCGCCATGAAAGAGGGCGACACTGTTACGGGCACCGTGCGCAGTTTGATGAGCTATGGCGCATTCGTCGATCTCGGCGGCATAGACGGCCTCCTCCACGTGAGTGACATCGCCTGGAATCGTATCAACAAGCCCGAAGACGTCCTGTCGGCGGGCCAGGAAATTCAGGTTCGCATCCTCAAAATAGATCCTGAGACAAAGAAGCTTTCCCTCGGCCTCAAGCAGCTTTCGCCCGAGCCTTGGGAGACCGCTCCGCTCCGCTATCAGGTCGGCCAGCGTGTCACCGGCATCGCCACCCGCGTCGCGGAATTCGGCGCTTTCGTCGAACTGGAGCCCGGCGTCGAAGGCCTCATCCATGTCTCCGAAATGTCCTGGGGCAAAAAGATTCGCGTCGCCAGCGACGTCGTAAAACAAGGCGACACCGTCGATGCCGTCATCCTCTCGATCAAGCCCGAAGAGCGCCGCATCTCGCTTGGCCTCAAACAGACGCTCAGCGATCCGTGGAGCGAGGTTACGCGCAAATTCCCCGTTGGTTCCGAGGTCGAGGGACCAGTTACAAAGCTCATGGCTTTTGGCGCATTCGTTCAGGTGGCAGAGGGCATTGAGGGTTTGGTACACGTCAGCGAAATTAGCGCCGACCGTCGCATCAACCATCCCTCCGATGTGTTGCGCGTCGGCCAGGTCGTCAAGGCCCAGGTACTCGGCGTCGACATCGATAAACGCCAGATGAAGCTGAGCATGAAGCAGCTCGTTCCCACCAGCATTGACGAGTACATCGCCGAACACAAGATCGGCGATCAAGTCTCTGGCCGCGTAGTTGACGAGTCGCCCGCGCTCATTGAACTCGGTGCAGGCATCCGTGCGATTTGCCGCCTCGGAAAAGCATCCGCACCCGTCACCGAAACCAAATCCGAGGCCAAGGTAGACCTGTCGTCGCTTTCATCCATGCTCAAAGCCCGTTGGAAAGGCGATGCACCGGCCCCGTCCGCAGCTCCAGAACCACTGCAGGTCGGACAGATTCGCAGCTTCCGCATCGTGAGCCTCAACGCCGAAACCAAGAGGATTGAAGTGGAGTTAGCCTAACTCGCACCGGGAGGCGAGCGCGGGGCTTAGATGTACGTGTCGTCGATGTAGCACCAGCGCCACGTTTCCCCGCGCTCCGCCGACTGAATCACCGGATGCTGCGTCGCGTGAAAATGCCCGCGCGCATGTTGATTCGGCGATGAGTCGCAACAACCCACGTGCCCGCACTCCAGGCACATGCGCAGATGTACCCACTTATCGCCGGTCTTCAGGCATTCTTCGCAACCCTTGGTGTTTGGTTTTACCTTTTTCACATGATCGGCAACGTGCGTACACTTCGCTGGCATGGGGAATCCTCCGTAAGGAACGACTTGTCTTATTAAACTACTTGATATTGTTCAGCCAATGCGCGGAACGTCTCGACCTGCTCCGCAATCCACACCTCATCTCGTCCCAATTCGCGAGCCAGCAATCGTGCGCATTCAGGGGCCATAGCCTCTGCGGCCTTGGCGTTCAAAAACAGCGCTCGCGTGCGTCGCGCCAAAGCATCTTCCACCGTGCAGGCCATCTCCTCGCGCGCGCCCCACACAATCTCGGCCGCAATCACTGGTAGTTCAGGATGCATTTGTTGCGCGAGCATGGGACTCGAATCAGCCAGCGCGCGAATCGCTTCGGCATCTGATCCGTACACTTCCAGGCTGCCCAACTCCGAAGAGTTCTCCATGTATCCGTGAATCCTCAGGTCTTTCGTGATGCAAGATTTGTCCGCCAATCGCCCCAGTGTAATCGCGTGATCCACGCAGTCTTCGGCCATGTGCCGATAGGTCGTCCACTTACCGCCCGTGATTGTAAGCAATCCCGTGCGGTCAACATGAATAACATGATCGCGCGATAGCGCCGACGTCTTGCCTTCGCCTTTCACCAGCGGCCGCAGACCCACATACACACTCAACACGTCTGCGCGCGTCGGTGGCCGCGTCAAATAGCGCGCCGCCGTTTCGAGAATGAAGTCGATCTCTTCCTCCAGTGCGCGCGGTTCAAGGCTCGGTGCGTCCACCGGCGTATCCGTCGTGCCCGCGACCGCATGGCCATGCCACGGAATCACAAATAACACCCGTCCATCGCTGGTACGTGGCACCATCAGCGCCGTATCGCCCTTCAAAAAAGAGCGATCGAACACTAAGTGAATTCCCTGGCTCGTAACGACCAGCGGCTCCGCATTCGGGTCCGCCATCTTGCGCACGGAATCGGTAAAAACTCCCGTAGCATTGATAACCACACGCGCTTCAATGCGTAACTGCTCACCGGTCTGGTCGTCGCGCACCACAAGACCATTCACATAGCCATCCGTGTCACACAGCAGATTGGTCGCGGGACAATAGTTCATCAATGCCGCACCATGATCCGCAGCGGTCAGCGCCAGGTGAATCAGCAATCGCGCATCGTCAAACTGACCGTCGTAATAGATCACGCCGCCGCGCAATTCGTCGGGCTCCAATGCGGGCAGCCGTTGCAGCGTTTCTTCCTTGCTCAGCACCTTTGATGGTCCGAATCCATACTTGCCCGCGAGCAGGTCATATAACTTAAGCCCGATCCCATAGAAGGGCGCTTCCCACCATGAATAGTTAGGCACGACAAACGCCAGGTCATGAACCAGGTGAGGCGCATTCTGTCGCAGCAGACCGCGCTCTTTCAGAGCCGACATTACCAGCGGAACATTGCCCTGCTCCAGATAACGCACACCTCCGTGCACAAGCTTGGTACTGCGGCTGCTCGTGCCTTTGCCAAAGTCGTGCGCCTCGACCAGCACCACGTCCAGGCCGCGCGACGCCGCATCCACAGCCACGCCCATCCCCGTTGCTCCGCCGCCAATCACCGCGATGTCCCACGGCTGTTTTCTCTCGCATATTTTTCGCAGCATCGCATTGCGTTTCATCTATTGCACCTATTTTCCTATTCTGTCCACTGCTTTGAGCGCTCCACCGCGCGATGCCATTGAGCGCGGCGCACTGTTGCTTCTTCGGTCTTCATCTTCGGTTCAAAACGCACATCGTTGTTACGCTTCGCGCGCAATTCAGCAGGCCCGCCCCAGAATCCCACAGCTAGCCCCGCTAGATAGGCCGCGCCCAGCGCAGTCGTTTCCGTCACACCAGGCCGCACCACCGGCAACCCCAGGATATCCGCCTGAAACTGCATCAGCAGATCGTTAACTGCCGCGCCCCCGTCCACGCGCAACGCATTCAGCGGTACATCCGTCTCGCTGTGCACTGCCTCCAGCACATCCGCCACTTGGAACGCGATGCTCTCAAGCGCAGCACGCGCAATGTGTCCGGGCTTGGTATCGCGGCGCAACCCAATCAGCATGCCCGCGGCATGTGGATCCCAATGCGGCGCGCCGAGCCCCACAAACGCCGGCACAAAAATCACCCCACCTGTATCAGGCACGCTCGCAGCCAGCGCTTCCACCTCGGCCGACGAACCAATCAGCCGCAAATTATCGCGCAGCCATTGCACCACCGCTCCACCAATAAAAATGCTGCCCTCGAGCGCGTACTCCAATCGCCGCTCGGCACTGGCCACCAGCGTGGTGATGAGCCGATGCTTGGAGCGCACAAATTGAGTGCCGATGTTCTGCAATAGAAAACATCCAGTCCCATATGTGTTCTTCGCTTCGCCCGCCTGCCAGCACAGTTGCCCAAACAACGCTGCCTGTTGATCGCCCGCGACGCCCGCAATCGGCACGCCGCCCAAGCCCAAGGTCGTTGTCACTTCGCCAATGCGTTCGCTCGACCACATCACTTCCGGCAACAGGCTTTCAGGAATTTCGAAGACCCGCAACAACTCCTCATCCCACTGGCCTTCGACAATGTTGTAGAGCAGCGTGCGCGAAGCATTGGTCACATCGGTCACATGCCGATGCCCACTGGTTAGATGCCAGATCAGCCAACTATCCACCGTGCCAAACGCCAGTTCTCCACGCTCGGCACGCGCTCTCGCACCTTCGACGTTATCCAAAATCCATTTGATCTTGGTAGCTGAAAAATACGGATCGATCACCAGTCCCGTACGGTTGCTGATCGTCTCACCTAATCCGCTTTGTTCGAGAGCATCGCAGTGCGCGGCGGTGCGACGGTCCTGCCACACAATCGCCGGATAAATGGCCTTCCCCGTCGCGCGCTCCCACACCACCACCGTTTCCCGCTGGTTGGTGATTCCGATAGCGGCCACGTCGCGCGGGCGCGCCCCTGCTCGCCCCAGCACCTCGACGGCGCACGACAACTGGCTGGTGAGGATCTCCGTGGGATCGTGTTCCACCCATCCCGGCTGCGGATAGAACTGCTCGAATTCGTGTTGTGCCACGGCGGCGATTGTGCCGTTCTCGTCGAATAAAATAGCGCGGGAACTCGTCGTTCCCTGGTCCAGAGCAAGAATATAGCTCATGCGTGCAGCCTGCTTTCGGAACTAGTCAAACACGCAAGGCTAGGTGCGGGCAAGGTACAGGCTGACCAATCCTTGGAGCCTGCTCACTCCAATGAAAAGAAGATGTCCCCAAAAATTTCCGACATCAGCGATGATTTGCCAACAACTCTATATTGGCGCTTGAGGAAATACGCGCACAAGCGGCGACTCCGCTCCACACCGCGATGCGATTTCGGCCGTCCGATTTAGCGCAATAGAGCGCCCGATCGGCTTGCTTCATCAGCTTCTTCGGATCCACGGGGTCCTCCGGTACATAGGCCGCCACGCCAATGCTGATCGATAGCTCAATGGATTGGCCGTCTGTCGTCACCGGGCATTCCACCACAGCGGCGCGAATCCGCTCGGCAAGCTCTTCGGCGCCCTCCAATTGGGTCTCCGGCAGCAGCGCTGCAAACTCGTCTCCACCGTAGCGGCTCAGCAAGTCGGTCGTGCGCAAGCAACTGCCGATTCTCTCCGCTACCATGCGCAACACGTTGTCACCCGCTGCGTGACCGTGGCTATCATTGATGGACTTGAAATGATCCACATCAATCAGCAACACACTGAAAGTAGCGGTGTGCCGCTGGCATCGCGCGTTCTCCCGCTCCATTGTCTCGCTAAAGCCTCGGCGATTCGCTATGCCTGTCAAAGCGTCTGTCTCTGCATGACGCTGTAGCTGATGCATCACGCGCAGTTGCGCAGTAATGTTGGCTACGATGATGGCCCATCCCACATGCAGGTCTTTCGCGCCAAGAGGAAAAACATGCATTTCGAAATGCTGCTTTTCACCATCCACTACGAGCTCCAGGCGCTTCAGACACTCTGTGTCGTGAAAAATATCTTCAACCGAAGGAGCTTCATGAAACACATCGGCAACATCGCAGCCCAGGGTCGATGAACGGAGTGCAGGCAACAGCATTCTCGCTGCCGGATTGAAGTCAACCAGTCGATGATGCGGGTCGGTCACCAGGACCGCGTCGCGCATGCTGTTAAACACCAGCGAACGCGCCATCGGTACCAGGTCAAAGCACTCCAGCCGAAAGACGAGAAGATACCCCGCGATCAAGCTGGCGCATAGCATAAGCGGAGCCAGGTCAAGTCCCCAAGGGCTCCAGCCGCACAGGTAAATCGAATACCCAGCGAGCGGCGGCAGGCACACCGCAGCAAACAGACTCCCCTGAAACCGCGAGCGGTCCGACGAAGCACGCATGTGCAGTAAGCAAAGCACCGCTCCATAGAGCAGCGCGACGTAATGATAAGACAGGTGCAACCATGCCAGCGGGCCGCGATGCACAGCGACTATCCAGAACGGATCTCTCGGCACCAACGTTACAGAAATGTCATATAGCCCGTGCAGGGAATTGGTCCATTCCGCCGCCAGCGTGATAAACGGAATCACAAACAGCAGCGCAATTGGTGTGCGCAGCCTGCAATGCCTTCGTACCAGGAGTATCCACAGTGAAGGAATCCACGGAATTCCGACGTATTCGACATGAAGCCAGAACATCGCACTTGACAGGTTTGTCTGTGCCAATTCCTGCGCATAGCCAAAGCAATAGAACCCCGCCGAGAGCATGAGCAAGGCACCCACACCGGTCTGTGGGGCCCGCCGTCTTCGGCTCCATATCAACATCGCCATGATAGCCATTACAAGGGCGACCGCAGACAAAAAACACCGCACCAGCAGAACCAGGCTGATGGTCACCATCGGAGACACTCATCTTGCATAGGTAGAACTCGCGTTCCGAATCTTAAGCGTGTGGGAAGAGAAGAGATGGGGTGTGGAGACTCCGCGATTTCCCTCGGAGTTCCTTATTCCGGTGCTTTTATCCATGCTACCCCACGGTCCGTGATCGCGCTATGTGACTTTTGGAGTATGCTCTGACGTCGCGTGAGGAATTAATGCGGTTGAAAAGTTAATGAAAGACTGATTTAATTTATATCCATGGGCCGCCGATTTGAGACGGCCCAGAGATGATTAACTACTAATTCAGTTGCCCGATATAAACGCCAAATGGCGCCAGTTCGATATGGTCGAGCGACGTCGGATCAACTCCGCCAGGAGACTTTAGCAGCGTCTTCACATGACCTGGCTTCACCCCTGTCGCGAGGTTCACCGTCTGCGGTTCGGCTGTGAAGTTCGCAGCCACCACAACCTGCGGACCGCCCTCAACCTGCCTCATCCAGCTCAACACTTTTGTGTTTTCCGTATCGAGCATTACGTTCTCGCCATGCGCAAAAGCCTGGTTCGTCTTCTTGAGTTGGATCAGGCTCTTGTACCAATCGAACAGCGAATCATGCTCAGGCATTTCCGCCTTCACATTCACGGTCGTATAGGAGGGCGGCACGGGCAGCCAAGGCGTGCCCTTGCTAAAGCCCGCGTTCGTGCCCGCATCCCACTGCATCGGAGTGCGCTCACCGTCGCGGCCTTTATAGGTCGGCCATGCCAGCCGGCCAACGGGGTCCTTTACGTCTTCCTTGCGCGTGGGGTCCGTGGTCTTCATGCCGATTTCGTCGCCGTAATAAAACAACGAAGCTCCGCGGCTCGCGAATAGCATGGTTGAGATTACGCGTTGAATGTCAGTGTTGTGCACACCATCGCCGTAACGAGCATCTAGCCGCGGATTATCGTGGTTATCGAACACCAGCAGAGGAACGTTATCGCCGAGTTTTGTTTCCGCGTCATTCAACTTCTCGCGGAACGTGGCCACATCGAGTTTGTTGATAAACCCGATCTGCGTGTCCATCGGCAACTGAAATTCCGGCTTGTCTTTGGTGCCATATTGCTTGGCCAGTTCGCCGATGTTCGGCAGATATGTCTCGCCGATAAAAACGCGTGCCCCCGGAAATGACGAGGGCTTGAACGAATCGGCCGTTGCGCGCATCTCCTGCATTACCGGATGCACTCCGGGCAGGTTATTCGTGCGTGTGTCATTCAGCGCGACCAGTCCGTCGGGACCCTTGAACGACTTTCCGTCCTTGTCGAGAGCCACGTCTTCGTCGCGCATTTCCGGATCTTCAAACAGCGTCGTGATCGCGTCAAACCGGAATCCAGCCACTCCCCGTTTCAACCAGAAACTGATGATGTCCTTGAACGCCTGGTGCACTTTGGGGTTGTCCCAGTTCAAGTCCGGTTGTTCGGTATAGAACTTGTGGTACCAGTACTGGCGCGTCTTCTCGTCCCATTGCCACGCCGTCCCGCCAAAGTCGGAGCGCCAGTTGTTCGGCACTTCGCCTTTGTCCGTCGCGGTCTCGCCCTTGCCGTCCTTCCACACGTACCAGTCACGATAGGGATTGTCCTTCGACGATCGCGATTCGATAAACCACTTATGCTTATCCGATGTATGGTTCATCACCATGTCCATCATGATGCGAATATTGCGCTTTTTCGCCTCGGAAACCAGACGGTCAAAGTCCGCCAGCGTGCCATATTGCGGATCGATGTTTTCGTAATCCGAGATGTCGTATCCGAAATCGACTTGTGGCGATGGATAAATCGGCGACAGCCAAATCGCGTCGATACCCAGGTTCTTGAGATAGTCGAGGTGTTCGGTGATCCCGTTCAGGTCGCCAATCCCATCTCCATTCGTGTCCTGAAAACTGCGTGGGTAAATCTCGTAGATCACTGCGTTCTTCCACCAGTTTTCGAGGCTGGCGGATTTCGAATTTGCCGTAGAAGCGTTTTGGGCGACCAGCACCGAAACCCCAAATAACAGGGTCAGCGTGCAGGCCGCGATGCGTTTGGTCCAGTGCATTGCGGATCTCCTCGTCGTGGGTCCGTCGCTCGTGTATTCGGCAACGGTGTGACGCAAGTCAAACTATCACATTTCCCCATCCGCGTGACGTGATTGAACTCCGTCCGCACCCAGATCGACCGCTATGCCCGGCCCTCACTGCTTCTGGCCCGGCTTCTCCGGCGAAGTCGTCTTCATCCCGCCCAGATCTACGCCAAACTCCGGGCTCTCCCGCGTGCCTTTGATCCTGATTCCTACCTTCGTGCCCGCGCCGTCCTTTTTGAAAAACCGGTCAGCCGGCTTCAGCAGAAATCCCTTCCACCCGCCCACCATCTGCGAAACGGTCGCCTGCATCCGCGCCACGCCCGTAAAATTCAGTGCCCCATCCAATGCATAAGTGCCGTTCAACTCAATGGCCGCGCCCGGCACGTTGTATTTCAGGTCCGGCAGCGCGATCACCGCGTTCTGCATGTGAAAGCTTCCGTCCATCTCCGAACTAACATCGTCTGCATTAGCCGTCTTCAACTCGCCCGGCTTCCCTTGGCCGCGCAAACTCAAGCTCTCAATGCGACCCTGAATCTTGTCGCTGGTAAAATGAACCTGGTCCAGTTTGAACGCCCCGTCCAGCTTGATGCGTTCATGCATCTGCTCTTTCCCCGGCGGAATATGCAGCGTCGCCTTGACCGTCACGTTGCCCGTCAGCAGCGGTGTCGCCGAGTGGCTGGCGAGATGCAAAAAATCTTCGATGTGTCCGCGGTCCACATTCACTTTCAGATCGATCACATGGCCGCCTTCAAACAACGCCGCCCGCTCCGTTTCTGACCCGGTCACCGGCCCTGCGGCTCCAACCGGCGCTCTCAGCCGCACCACTTGCCCTTCGGTGGTAAAGTGCGACCGTCCCAACACCGCATCTACCGGGTCCAGCCACGTATCGCCGTCGGTCCCGTCCACGCGTGCGTGAAACTTCGTGTGTAGAGCCATCGGGTTCCCAAAGTGCGTCAGCCTGAAGTCCGGCACGTTCGCCTCCCCATCCACAATGATGTCCCGCAGCGTGCCCTCAAAACGTCCCGTCGAAAAAAGTATGCCGGCGATGCCTTTGAACGACGCCAGGTCCGCGTGCTCGAAGCGATAAGCGCCGCTCAGCGGTGATTCTCCGGGGTCCGACGTAGCCCACGGTCCAAAGCTACCCGTGGCATGGACCACTCCTTGCGGTTTGGGATTATCGATATCCGCCTCATAGCCCATTGCCCCGCCTGACGTTACATGCGTCAGGCGCATGTGCGTGATCGCAAATCCCAGCGGAAGCTTGTTCGGCTTGTCAGTTTCGAGCACCAGTTGCGCATGATCACAGTCGATGCGGTCAATCACCACGCTCGCCAATACACCCCTGTTCGCCTCCGGCCCGGTCACCTGGGTGTTGTCTGATGGAGCGCCTTGCTGCCCCGCAACATTCCCGCTCAGCCCCGATGCCTTGCCCGCCGACGGCTTTCCGACGCCCAGGCTTCCCCGTTGCGATCGCGGCGGCACATGAATATTCAGTCCCTCAAGCCGCACTTGCGAGATATGCGTCCACGTCCGCGCATTCAATCCTAGAGGAACATGAAAACTGAACTGATCCAATTGAATCACCGGGGGAGTATTGGGTGTGGTCTCGAGCGCTTGCTCGCTGCCCGCGACTTGCGGAGCCCATATCTTCAACCCTCGCCCCGTCGCCCAAACTCCCCACATGCCATGGAGTCCGTTCCCCGGCGCAATATGGAAACTACTCAACTCCACATGCGTGTGGAACCGATCCTGCAGCCCCTGCACAATGCGCGCTCGCACGAACGGCTCGAATCGATGCGCGATAATCGCCACCGCCGCGGTTAAAACCAGCAGCGCAACCAGCGCCGCGCCGCCCAACCACATAATCCACCTGTGCCTGCGCCAAAACGAAAGTTGTGTCTGCGCCAAGTCTTTCCTCTCCCCCGTACTCTCTACGCACCACTTCAGCGTCCGCGCCAGGCTTTATCCCCCTGCACGGTCATCACCGTTCACTCCAGGATGACTTTGCCTCGGCCATCCAACCGGCCAAGTGACCCGGACACATGACTTAGATGCGCTTCCATCTCCGCCGGTCCCATCGGAAGTGCGCTTCAAGTGTTAGACTTCATTCCACCGATGGATGCGAATATTGAAAACTTGGTGAAACTGCAGGAAGTGGACCTGGAACGCACCAGAATTGCCCAGGAGACCCGTACTCTCCCCGTCCAAGTTAGCCAGGCCGAGACCGCTCTCAAGGCCTCTGAGCACGATGCTGCCGCAGCCTCTGACGAGTTGACCCGCGAAGACACCCTGCGCACCCGCCTGGAGCGCGACATCAACGGTCACAAGAAAAAAGCCTCTCACGTCCGCGCCCAATTGGATATAGTCACCACTCCCGCACAGGCCGCTGCCATTGAACATGAATTGAAGTTCTCCGAGCAGGAAATCGAACGCCTCGAAGCCGATGAGTTCGCCAGCCTGGAGCGGACCGAGACCCACGAAGCCACACTCGCCCGCGCCCGCGCCCAGGTAGAGTTACTGGCCGCCTCGCTTGAAAAAACCAAGGAACGCGTCGCCCTCAGGAAACAGGCGTTGGCCCGCGACGAGGCCGCCCTCCAGGTTGAACGCGCCGGCCTTCGCCTGCTGATCGATCCCGACTTGCTGGTCCGCTATGACCGTCTCTCCACCAGTCGCGGCACCGGCCTCGCGCGCTGCGATAATCAGCAGTGCACCGGCTGCCGCATGGGCATCCGTCCCCAAACCTGGAACCAGTTGCGCGAAGGCGAACTGCTCACCTGCGACAGTTGCGGCCGCCTCCTCTACTGGGATCCGGCCATGACGCCGGCCCCTAAATCTCCTCAAGCCGTGCCGTCTTCCGCGCCGCCCGCGGTTCCCAAGCCCCGGCGCATCGTCAGCTAGAACGCAAGACAGTTTCTTGTTACCCTTGCTATAGCGAAAGCTTTCAACCGGGAGTGTGCGGTGCGGCGTATCTGTGTGGACATGGACGAAGTAATGGCAGATACGCTCTCCGAGCACCTGCGCCGTTACAATCAGGAATTCGATGAAGCGGTCACCGTCGACGATCTCGTCGGCAAGGGCCTTTGGGAGGTCGCTCCCCTCGATCGCCAGCAGCGTCTGCGCGCCTTTCTCGATGCTGAGGATTTTTTTGAGGACCTACCCCTCATTCCCAATGCCCAGGAAGTACTTCGCGACCTAACTCGCCGCTATGAAGTTTTCATTGCCACCCAGGCCATGACCGTGCCCAATTCCCTCGGCCCCAAGTACCGTTGGCTGCAGCGCCACTTTCCCTTTCTTCCGCCCACCAACTACATCTTCTGCGGCAACAAGGCAATTCTGCGCGCCGACTACCTCATCGACGACCTGCCGCGCAACCTGCTCCGGTTTGAAGGTCAGGGCCTGCTCTATACCGCTCCCCACAACCTCACCGCTACCGGCTTTACCCGCGTCAATGACTGGCTTGAAGTAGCCGCCTACTTCGCCGACGCCAAAGAATAATTTGCCCATCGTAATGCCGGTCCATGCGTCCCGTTCAACCTCAGCACTTCACCAGCAAAGAGGACCGGACATGCGTCAGCGAATCGTCCTGCTATGGATTCTCGCCATTCCCCTGATTTGGCTCGCCCACCTCATCGGCTTCATGATCCATGAGTACGCGCACAGCATTACCGCCTGGCTCCTCCATTACAAGGCCAATCCGCTCGCTCTCAACTACGGTCATCTCACGGCAGAAAACATTCTGATGCAATCCGACATCGATGAGAATGTCGACTACGGCCCCATCTTCGCCGCCGGCCGAGGACCCTTGGCTTCTGTGATCGCCCTTGCCGGCGTACTCATCGGCAACGGACTCTCTTATTTCGTCAGCCGTGTATCTCTGCAGCGCGCAACCCTGCGCAACAAGCGTGTATGGGGCTTGTTCTTCTTCCTGCTTTACATCATGAGCGTCGGCAATTTCATCGACTATGTTCCGGTTCGGACTTTCACCGATCACGGCGACATGGCCACCGCCGCCCGCGGCCTCAACGCCTCTCCGTGGGTGATCGCCATCGGCCTTGGAATCCCCTTCGCGCTGGCGCTCTGGCGCTTCTTCACCCGCGTCTTGCCCGAAGCCGAGGCTTTTCTCTTCCCTGATTCCCGCCTCAGCCGCAAGATGCTGGTCCTGATTACTACGTTTCTGGTGTTTTTCTTCTTCGGTAGCGCTGGTCTGCGTCACTACGGAGCCGTATCTCACTGGCTCTCCGTAATCTCTGAAGCCATCTTCTTCCCCGGCGTCACTCTGCTCTGCTGGTTTCGTCGCCCACCAGCTACCCGCACCGCCGTCTGAGACCTTGGCCGCTTCCAAACATTTGCTTTCGAATTAAGAGGCCGCTGGGTGCCCATCCATTCCCGCGCTTTTCGCGGAATGGGTGGGAAAGCGATCCCCGATTTTCTAGTCGGATCAATCGGGCAGCGCAGCGCGAATGCCGAGAGATTCAGCGACGCGACCGAGAGGTCCGTCGAGGGTCCAGATTCGCGTGCCCGCCGTTGCCAAACAAGACGCTATCAACTGGACATCGGTCAGACCAATACCCTTCGCCCAAAGCCCGCGTGCCTCGATCATGATCTGTACATCCGCCAGCCGCACCACCGGCAACGAAGTAAGTTTGTCGAGGTAAGTCAGTGTCTTTTTACGATCCGGCAGAGAACCACACGACAGTTCCGCAACCACGCAGGGGTGGATGCAAAGCTGATCATTCGTAATTAGTTTCTCCAACTCTGCCTTGAATCGGCCCTTGCGAAACATATCGATCCACACCGAAGTATCGGCAAGAATCATCCCTCATCCACCCCCGTTCTGCGTACGTCTTCCATGTCGGGAGCCGTCCCAGCCAGTGCTGTGAGCCTGCGCCCCGCCTCGCGCGCGATGAGCGCCTTCAGGCCTTCGCGAATTAGCTCCGCTCTTTCCGTCATGCCGGTGTACTCTTGCGCTGTCTTCAAAAGCTCATCATCAAGCGATACCGTTGCTCGCATGTTCTCTCCCTGCACCGAATATAGCACCATATTGCATCAATCCGAGTGTCTTACCGGCTATGTCACGAACCACGCCCTTTATAACAACAAAATCATCCTGCCAAAGTCCACAGGCTGCAAGGACTCCTCCCCGGTAAACTAAAAGCACATGAACGGAAGTCTTTTCGAAACGCCCTCGTCCTCCTCCGGCCCCCAGGCCGGCTTGCTCACCGCCCACTGCGACGGAGGCTCCCGCGGCAATCCCGGCCCCTCCGGCTATGGAGCGGTCATAGAAGACGCCGAGGGCCGCATCGTTGCTCGACTCAGCGAGTTCCTGGGCCGCCAGACCAACAATTTCGCCGAATACTCCGGCCTGCTCGCCGTCCTCCAGTGGGCGATCGAAAACGGTCACAAGCGTCTCCGCGTCGTCTCCGACTCCGAGCTCATGGTCAAGCAGATGAAAGGCCAGTACAAAGTCGCCAGCCCCGGTTTGCGCCCGCTCTGGGAAGAAGCCAAGCGTCTCGCTGGCCGCCTCGATAAGTTCGAAATGGCCCACACCCTTCGCGGAGGCAACAAGGAAGCCGACCGCCTCGCCAACGAAGCCATGGATAAGGGCATGGGCAAAACGCCTGGTGTCTCAGCCGCTCCCGTGGTCGCCGCCAGCGCCCCACGCATCGCCTCGATACCCACGCCGCGCCCCGCTCCGGCTCCCAAACACGAGCGCCAGGTCATTGAAGGCTACGTCCGCGACGGCGTCGTCCATCTCCTTGAGGGCGAACTTCCCGACGGCATCTTCGTCAAGGTCATCCGTGAATAACCCCCATCCATCAATCGACAATTCGGCCGGCGTGTGGAACCCAAGCGCACAATGTGTTTGAATAGATTGGATGGGTATTCCCCGCAGATCGACATTGAGAGGACGCTGGCTGGCTGCCACGCGTAAAGTGCGCGAACTGACCATGGTCGGCCGCGCGCTCGCCTCTACCAGCCACCCCGTTCTCGCCCAAATCGTGCCCATGCGCTTCTGCAACCTGAGCTGCGCCTATTGTAATGAGTACGATAAGGTCTCCGAGCCTGTCCCCCTCGACGAAATGTATCGCCGTATCGACCATCTCGGTCGCCTCGGAACCGCCATGATCGGCATCTCCGGCGGCGAGCCTCTGACCCACCCCGGCCTCGACGACATCATCCGCCGCATGCGCCGCACCGGTGCCATCGCCGGCATGATCACCAACGGCTATCTGCTCAATGTCGAACGCATCGAACGCCTCAATCGCGCCGGGCTCGACCACATGCAGATCTCCATCGACAATATCGTTCCCGACGAAATCTCCAAGAAAAGCCTCAAAGTCCTCGATAAAAAGCTCGAAATGCTGGCCGAGCACGCCGAGTTTCACATCAACATCAACTCCGTCGTCGGCGGCGGCTTCCGCGATCCCAACGACGCCGCGGTCATCGGCAAACGTGCTCTGGCTCTTGGATTTACCTCGACCATCGGCATCATTCACGACGGCGACGGGCAGCTCAAGCCGCTCCAGCCTGAAGAAGCCCGCGTCTATCACGAAATGAGCGACCGCCGTAAGGTCAACTACTCCCGCTTCGACCACTTCCAGGCGAATATTGCCAAGGGTCAGCCCAATGACTGGCGTTGCCGGGCCGGTTCACGCTACCTCTACATTTGCGAAGACGGACTCGTCCACTATTGCTCCCAGCAGCGCGGTTTCCCCGGCGTGCCCATCGCCGATTACACCACCGCCGACGTCAAGCGCGAATTCCTAACCGCCAAAAGCTGCTCCCCCAACTGCACCATCGGCTGCGTCCACAAGATCAGCTACATCGACCACTGGCGCGCCCCGCAGACCAGCACCATCTCGCCCGGATCCCATGGCGTGCTGGTCAATATTCAAGGCGTAGAGAGCCGTCCGGAAGTGGTGGACATCCGTTCCTGACAGTAGGTGGATTTCGGAGCCCTTGAGTCCACTTTCGTCGCAAGCCAAAACGGCGACGCGTCGAGGGGCAAAAAGTTGCACGCCGCCCAAAATATTTTCCGGAAGTCCGGTCGTCCCTGTGGATAAAATTGTGGATCGCTGCGTGCAGCTCTCATTAAATTCTAAGTAAGTCCCTCTTGCCAAATCCGCCGGACTTCTGGTACGAGCCTTAACTCTTTATATATCAACGATAAACGAGGTCGCATTTTGGCGAAATTTTGCTGAGCTCTTGAAACCTCTCCACCATTCAAAAATGACAGCTTTCCACAATTCGCCGTGAACAAGGTGTTACCTTTTTGTGTGCGGGATCACCCTTAGACCCTACTTTTGTTGATCTTCGCCCACTCGGAGCACCGCCAGGAAGGCTTCCTGCGGGATATCGACCTTCCCAATCCGCTTCATCCGCTTCTTGCCTTCTTTTTGCTTTTCCAGCAGCTTGCGCTTGCGGGAGATGTCGCCGCCATAGCACTTCGCCAGAACGTTTTTCCTCAGCGCTGCCACCGTCTCGCGAGCCACAATCTTGGCTCCGATTGCCGCCTGGATCGCCACTTCAAACTGCTGCCGCGGAATCAGTTCCCGCATCTTCGACACCAGCAGCTTCCCCCGCTCATAAGCGAAGTCCCGGTGCACGATGATCGACAGCGCATCCACCGGCTCGCCCGACACCAGGATGTCCAGCTTCACCATCGGCGATTCCCACTCGCCCGCCAGTTGGTAATCGAGCGACGCATAGCCCCGCGAAATAGATTTGAGCCGGTCGTAAAAGTCCAGCACGATTTCGTTCAGCGGCAACTCATACGTCAGCAGCACCCGCGTCGGCGTCACGTATTCGAAATTGATTTGCCGTCCGCGCTTTTCTTCCACCAGTTTCAAAATTCCGCCGACATACTCTTCGTTGGTCAGAATCTTCGCGGTGATGACCGGCTCGCGAATCGCATCAATGTTGGTCGGCTCCGGCCACCGCGAAGGATTGTCCACTTCGAGCACACTGCCATCGGTCAGCGTGATGTGGTATCGCACTCCTGGCGCCGTCGTGATCAGGTCCAGTTCGTATTCCCGCTCCAGCCGTTCCTGAATGATTTCCATGTGCAGCAATCCCAGAAAGCCGCAGCGGAAACCAAAACCCAACGCTGCAGAACTCTCCGGCTCAAAGAAGAAGGAAGAATCATTCAGTCGCAGTTTTTCGAGCGCGTCCCGCAGCAACGTGTGCTCATGCGAATCGACGGTATAGAGCCCACTGAAGACCATCGGCTTGATGTCTTCAAATCCCGGCAACTGCGACGCTGCCGGCCGCGCCTCATCCGTTACGGTATCGCCGATCTTGGTGTCGCCTACGGTCTTGATCGTGGCCGCGAAGAATCCCACTTCCCCGGCGCGCAACTCGGCAATCTCGACGGGCTTGGGCATCAGCACGCCCATCGACTCCACTTCGAACGACTTACCGGTTGCCATCATGCGGATGCGCTGACCCTTTTTCATCACGCCCTGCATCACGCGCACCAGCACAATCACACCGCGATACGCATCGAACCATGAATCAAATATCAGCGCCTGCAGCGGAGCATCCGGGTCGCCCGTCGGCGGCGGCAACCGATGCACGATCGCCTCCAGCACTTCTTCGACGCCCACACCCGTCTTCGCGCTCACTGCAATCGCATCGGTCGCGTCCAGCCCTACGGCCTTCTCGATGGCTTCTTGCGTGCGCAGAATATCCGCCGACGGCAAGTCGATCTTGTTGATCACCGGAATCACTTCAAGCCCGTGATTGATCGCGAGATAGGCGTTGGCCAACGTCTGCGCCTCTACGCCCTGGCTCGCATCCACCACCAGCAGCGCGCCTTCGCACGACGCCAGCGAGCGCGACACTTCATAGCTGAAGTCCACGTGCCCCGGAGTATCGATCAAGTTCAACTGGTATGTATTTCCGTCCTTCGCCTTGTACATCATGCGGACAGCGTGGGCCTTGATGGTGATGCCGCGCTCGCGTTCCAGATCCATTGCATCCAGAATCTGCGCCTGCATCTCGCGCCCAGTCACTGAACCCGTCAATTCCAGAAGACGGTCGCTCAACGTCGACTTGCCGTGGTCGATGTGGGCGATGATTGCGAAGTTACGTAGGAAACGTGCGTCCATGAGGGAAACGAAAGAGGGAGATTTGCGCCTCTCCCGCGCATCTGCTCCATGGCATAGCTTATCATCGGCGAAGGGTCTTTCATTCAATCACTAGGGACCTGGTCGCTACCGTGATGGTCGCGACCCCGATACGCATGAGTTTGAATCACTATCGATGGTTCGGTTGTGCCGCTCTCGCATTGCTCCTCGCGGGATGTGATCCTTCGCAGCCCGTGAGGTCTTCGGCGGGCAAACAGCCGCAATCCACTGCACCTGCACTCGACCAGTCCCAGCCGGCCGCGCAGCCAACTGCGCCCGCGCCGGCAGCGCAACCGACTGCGTCTCAAGCCCGCGTTCAGTCCCTCATCGCTCAAGTCGAAAAGGCCTATGCGCAAGGCGATGCCGATTATCGCAAAGGCCGCCTGCCCGAGGCTAAAGTTGAATTCGATCGTGCCGTCGACCTCATGCTTTCGAGCGGCATTGATATCAAGAGCCAGCCCGAGTTGCAGGATGAATTCGATCGCATCATCGATCAGGTCAACGCCCTCGAGATGGAAGCCCTCAAGCTCGGTAACGGATTTGCGCCCAAGATCGAGCCCACGCCTGCCGAGGTCGCCAGCGACGTGACCTTTGAAGTCGATCCCAACATCGTTGCCAAGGCCAAGACCGAGTTGGCCACCACCAAGTCCGATCTTCCCCTGATGGTGAATGATTACGTGGCCGCGTACATCAACTTCTACGCCAACACCCAGCGGGGCCACAACACGCTGCTCCATTCCTTCCAGCGCGCCGGACGCTACCGCGCCATGATTCAGCGCATCATGGCAGAAGAGGGCGTGCCCCAGGATCTCATCTATCTCGCCGTCGCGGAGTCGGGCTTCAATCCCAGGGCCATCGGTCCGAAGACCAGGTCCGGTGGCAGAGCCGGCGGCATGTGGCAGTTTATGCCGCATGATCCCTCTTACGGGCTTGCCTTTAACTCCTACGTCGATGAGCGCTTTGATCCTGAAAAATCCACGCGCGCCTACGCCCGCTACATGAAGTACATCTACAACCAGCTCGGCGACTGGTATCTCGCCATGGCCGGCTACGACTGGGGCACCGGCAGCATTCAGCACGCCGTGCAGAAGACCGGTTACTCCGATTTTTGGGAACTCTACAAGCGCAACAACCTTCCCGCGGAAACCAAAAACTACGTCCCTCAAATTCTCGCCGCCATCATCATTGCCAATAACCCCACCCAGTACGGCTTTGACGAAATCACCCTCGATCCGCCCGTGCTCACTGACACCACGACGATTAACTACTCCGTCGACCTGCGCCTGGTTTCCGATCTAGTCGACGCGCCTGTCGACGAGCTCGTGGCTCTCAATCCCAGCCTGTTGCGCCTCGTTACGCCTCCCGATGCGTCCTTCGATCTTCATCTCCCCGCCGGCACCGCGGCATTGTTTGAACAGCGCATCGCCGCCATCCCTGAGAGCAAACGCACGGCGTGGCGCTATCATCGCGTCGCTGCCGGCGATACCCTCGCCTCAGTCGCTCACGACAATCACGTCTCCGTCTCTGCCTTGGCCGATGCCAACCAGTTGCAGGAGTCGCAACCGCTCTCCGGCGTTGAAGCCCTCGTCGTTCCCGCGGCTCCCGTTTCGTCGCCCTCCATGCGCACGCTGCTCTACACCACGCGTCGCGGCGATACGCTCATCTCGATTGCTGATCGATTCGGCGTCTCACTCAATCAGTTGCGACGTTGGAACAGCATCCCTTCCGGCATCAAGGTCGATCAAGGTCGTCGTCTTCATGTCGCTGAGCCGGCTTCTGTGCAACAGGTCGCAACTTCACGTCGTCGCGGTTCATCCAAGTCGCACGCTGCCGTCGCGAACCACGCAAATGCTGCGAAGCCCAGTGTTCATGCGCCTTCGCGCGCCTCGTCGCGCAAGCAGCCGCATGCCGCTGCGACGAAATCGTCGCATCGTTCCAATACAAAACCACTAGCGAAGAAACAAAAATAGCCGATGAGCCTTATTACGTACTTGTCTTTTGTTAGCGTTTGCGTGCAAGCTATTGCTACAATTGCTTGCGCGTGCGAAGTGCATCTTACTTCGTAGCGTCAAGTAATCGAGCACAGCGCCAAGCCGCTGGAGGCAATGCGATGGAAGAAGTATTCAAGATGTACGCACAAGACGATAACAACCACGATGCTGAGCCCGCAGAGCTGGATCCGGATCACGACGAAGGCGTGGACGACGAGGATGAGGATGAAGAAGTCGAAACCTCCAGCGTAGTCACTTCCTCCGACGATGACGAGGGCGTGCCGGATGAAGCCTCGGTTGTGATTTCCCAAACCCCAACACCCAAGCCGGCTAAGAAAAAAGCCGCCAAAAAGTCTCCTGCAAAGAAAGCTGCCACCAAAGCGCCGGCCACAAAAGCTGTAGCCGTTAAGGCTCCCGCTAAGAAGGCTCCCGCCAAAAAAGCAGCCGCAAAAAAAGCTGTTAAAGCTGTGGCCAAAAAGGCCGCTAAGAAGTCCGCCCCCAAGAAAAGCACTACTGGCGTAAAGGGCGGAAAGACCGCTGCCAAAAAAGCAGCTGTCAAAAAGAGCGCCAGCAAAATCACAAAAAGAGGTAAACCGTTGGCCGTTAAGAAAGCAGCAAAGAAGGCGCCCGCCAAGAAGGCAGCAGTTAAGAAAGCTGTTGCAAAGAAGGCTCCGGCGAAGAAGGCAGTGGCCAAGAAGGCCCCCGCAAAGAAGGCCGCGAAGAAGGCTACTGCCAAGAAAGCAACAAAGGCAACAAAGGCAACCAAGTAGTTCGGCAATCGCAAACGTAATTCAAGGCAAGCAAAAAAGCCCGGCATCGCGCCGGGCTTTTTTGCGTCTGCACTTCGATCCTGCTCGACTGCTCCGAGCCCGATCCTCAATCCCAAAATAGTGAGTCATCCTGAGGATCCGCGCGACGAAGGATCCGCGGTTGCTCTTCGCGCCTCACGCCGCAAATTTCACACCCACCGTTCTACAGGGCGATGCGCATCTCAAATTTCTGCGCCACCGGTTCAACGATCTGTACAACGCCATGCCCAGGGTTTACTTCCTCACGCAGACGCAGCAGTCCCAGCCCCTTGAGCTTATTCACGTCCCTGGTTACTGAACCCCGGTTGCGCCCCAGTTCCTCCGCCAGCGACGAAATGCTAAGCCTTTTCTTCCGGATCACTTGGAAAATTCGAATCCGTTGCGCCGTCAGGCAGTCGACCAGGTCCAGCGGATCAGCAAAAGTGATGATCTTTTCTGCCTGCAGGCGCTCGCCTTTCTCCCGCTTCGAGGCGCGCTCCAAAGAACGCTGCACATGGCCTTCAAATCCGTCATGGAACACTTTAGTCTTCATAGCCCTTCCTGATGGCCTCAGCTTCCCGATAGAAACGCTTTGCCGTCGCCAAATATCCTTTGAACGGAACTGGACTCGTCTCACCCAGGTAATGGCGTTCATGCGCGCCATGCGCATTATCAAAACCAAGGACACGACCGTTGTCGATTCTGGAAAGATGAGGCAGGAGAAGCGCGAGATTATATAAAACCACCTCGTCTTTCCCGTTGACCCAGACCTCTTCGCGAAGAATGCCTATTCCGCCACCACACCGAAAACGCGTTTCATAATCGGTTTCCTTGCGAAGATCACTTCGTCTGCCCATAGAATACAACAGGTGATGCATGCGATGCACCACCTGCGTCCTCTCGCTCTCGCCGGATTACCCAGGGAAGCGAATATTGAGCTAACTTACTTCTTCAACTGATCCAGCTCCGTCAGCACCTCTTCGGAGTGATGCGAAGGATCGACCTTCGTCCACACCTTGACGATCTTTCCTTGCGGATCGATAAGAAATGTGTTCCGGTTGGCAATCGTAAACGTCGCAAAGTGACCCAGCGAGCCGTACTCGTCCACCACCTTGTGGTCCGGATCGGCCAGCAGACGGAACGTCAGACCTTCCTTGGTGCAGAACTGCTTGTGGCTGTCCGGCGTATCCACGCTCACTCCCACAATCACCGCGTTGTCGGCCTCAAACTTCGCCAAATCGCGCTGGAAGTTGTGCGCTTCAATCGTGCAGCCTTGCGTCATGTCCTTGGGATAGAAATAAAGCACAACCCATTTGCCATGAAAGCTATCCAGCGAGATCTGCGAGCCGTCCTGCGAAGGCAGCGTGAAGGTGGGTGCAACTTGTCCGGCAGCCGGCATTGTCTGATCGGCGGCATGAACTTTAACGAACGCAACCGCGAGCACAAGTACCGCGGCAAGGGCGAAGAAGATTAGCTTTTTCACGAGGGACCTCCTACTACTGGATGGAAAACCGATTCCGGGGAAGCGGAAATTTCTTCCGCCATTCAGTATCAGCGCCTGGTGGCCACAATGGCAATTCCCACCGCGTTGGCTCTCTGAACCAGCGCGTCGCGATCGAATAGCAGCGTCCGCCCCGCCTCGACCGACAAGCAGCTTGCTCCCGCCGCAATCATCGTGTCGATCGTCTTCATTCCGATCACCGGCACATCAAACCGCATGTCCTGTTTGGGCTTGGCGACTTTCACCACCGTCAACCGTCGCGCCAGCAGGCTCACATCGCCCGGCGCATCCTCATCCAGCGAACGCATCAGGGCTCCAGCGCGTTCGATAGCCGCGTCGGTACCCTCCATGGCCTCCACAGCCACGCAGGCCTGTGCAGCCACCACCACGGTCTGCCCAATATCGAATGCCGCAACCGATCGCGCCACACCTAGACCGTATTCAATATTCTTGCGCTCATCGTCGTTTGGAACGCGCGCCGTCAACACGCCTTCCTCCGCCAGCAGCGGCTCCAGGAACGCCGTCGAACTCATCAGTTCGATTCCTTCGTCCCCTAGCACCTTGGCCACCGCACCCAACAGCATGTCCGTGTTCCGCGTGCGCAGATTCAACAGCAGCTTCGCCAGCCGCCAATCCGGCCGGATGCTCGAAAAGATCTGCTTGTGCTTGACCTGGCCCGCCATCACCGCCATCGAGACGTCTTCTTTTTTGAATACCTCGATCAGCCGCGACAACTCGCCCAGCGAAAGCCAATACACCGTGATCCGCTCGTCCACCGCAGCGCGATGATTGATTTCCGGATCGGTCTCTTCGCGAATCGCCGCCACCGTCACAGAAAATCCCTGCGCCCGTGCCGCGTCCAGCAGCAAAAACGGAAATCGCCCATTGCCCGCTATCAGTCCCAGCTTCATGGCTACTTGATAATCCCGCGCTGGCTGCGCTCAATAAAATCAACCAAAAGCGCCGCATCCTCGCCCTCTAATTCCTTGAGCTTTTCAAGCGCCTGCGACGTGTTTAGCTTCGATATCAGCAGCAATCGGAACGCTTTCTGCAGCGTTTGCAGCCGCTCCGGTGTAAATCCTCGCCGCTCCAACCCCACCTTGTTGATCCCAAATGCCTTGTTCTCGCGCTTCGATGACGTCTTCGAGTACGGCAGCACATCCATGGTCACAATCGTCCCGCCACCGATGAATGCATACTTGCCCACCGTGCAATGTTGGTGCACCGGGCTAAAGGCGCCCACCGTGGCGTAGTCTTCAATCGTCACGTGTCCCGCCAGAGTCGCCGCGTTCGCCAAAATGCAATGGCTCCCCACCATGCTGTCGTGGCCAATGTGCACGTAGGCCATCAGCAGGTTGTTCGATCCAATGCGCGTCAAGCCGCCGCCGCCCACCGTGCCGCGACTGATGGTCACGCCCTCGCGAATCGTGTTTCCGTCGCCGATCTCCGTCCGTGTCGGTTCGCCGCCATATTTCAAATCCTGAGGCGGCACGCCAATCGCAGTAAACGGATAAATCACGTTCCGCGCCCCGATGCGCGTTCGCCCATCCAGCACAACGTGCGAAATCAGCGTGCATCCTTCGCCCAGCACCACTTCCGGTCCGATCGTCGAGAAAGGCCCGATTGTGCAGGACTCCGGAACCTCGGCTCCGGCTGCCACAATCGCGCTCTGATGAATGCTCACTCCACCGACCTCGTAACCATGCTCTCTGAAGCCGGAGACTCGCCCGGAGCCGTCTCAGCAGCAGCGGCTTCACCCACAACCGGCTTCGGCTCGCGGAACCGCGGCACCACCTGACACGTCAGCGTCGCTTCGCAAGCCAGCTTGCCGTCAACATAAGCCTTGCCCTCGATGCGCCCCGCGCGCGGCCGGAACGACAACACCTCAACCTCGATCCGCAACTGGTCCCCAGGCGTCACCGGCCGGCGAAACTTGGCCCGCTCAATTCCCGTAAAAACCACCAGCTTCTTCTCCCGGTCCGGCAGCTCATACATGATGATGATGCCGCCCGCCTGCGCCATCGCCTCCACCACCAGCACCCCCGGCATGATGGGGTATCCAGGAAAATGTCCCTGAAAAAACTGCTCGTTGATGGTCACATTCTTGATGGCCACCAGGCGCTTGGTGCGCTCAAATTCGACGATCCTGTCAATCAACAGAAACGGGTAGCGGTGGGGTAAAAAACCCAGGATCTCCTGGATGTCGATCGTCATTCTTGGGCTCCAGACAGAAGACGCGCTGGCCGCGCCTCACTCGTCAGGATTATATCGAACGGCAGGTCCTCGACTCTCGCCCCGCCTTCCGTCCACTCATGACCAAACAACCATCAAGCGCATCAAGACGCTTGCGCAATCTCGAATCCAAAGCTCACGCTCCGCTTCGGCCACGCCCGCAAAAAGTCCTCGAAGTCGCCCATCGGCAACGGTCGCTGAAACAGGTATCCCTGCCCATCGTCGCAGCCGATCTCCTGCAGCACTTCGAGCTCTTCCATCTCCTCAATGCCCTCGGCCACCGTTCGCAGCTTCATCTGTCGCGCCATCGCCACAATCGTCCTGCACAGCACCCGCATGTCCTCTGACCGGTGAATCCCGCGAATAAAACAGCGATCGATCTTCATCGCGTCCAGCGGCAACCGCTTCAGCAGATTAAACCCGGTGTACCGCGTCCCGAAGTCGTCAATCGCCAGCCGCACCCCGATCGTCTTCAACTGCCGCATCCGCGCCGCGAACAGTTGCTCATCGTCCAGCAGCAATGACTCGGTAATCTCAAGTTCCAACTGCATCGGCGCAATCGGCAGCTCTTCCATCAGCGACCGCACGCGCCGCGGAAAATCATCCCGCCGCAAATTTGCCGGCGACACATTGACCGCGATAATGCCCGGCGCAATTCCGGCCCGATTCCACGCCCGCGCCCGCTTTAGCGCCGACCGCAAACTAAAGTCAAAAAGTCCGTGAATGAGATTCGAACGCTCCGCCACTGGAATAAACTCCGACGGAGCCACCGGACCCCACTCCGGATGATTCCAGCGCATCAGTGCCTCGGCTCCCAATACCTTACCCGTGATCAAGTCGACGTTCGGCTGATAGAACATCGTGAATTGATCCTGCGCCAGCGCCTTGCCAATCTCTACTTCCAGCTTGTGGTGGCGCACCAGCACGTTGTTCATCCCATGCTGAAACGGCAACACCATCGCTCCGTGCGTATGCCGCGCACAACCTGCCGCCATGCTCGCGAAACGGATCAGCTCTTCGGCCCCCGACGCGTCCGAAGGATAAAACGCGACTCCGGCCGACAACAACGGAGTGGTATCCAGCTCATGCGCGCCCAATCGTGAAATCGTGTCCACCACATCTTGAATATGTTTGCGCGCGGCCAGGTCTGTCTTCGCCGCCCGCACCGCGAATGCGAAACATCGTCCACCAAATCGCCCTATCAGCGTATTGCGCGCCAGTCCCGATTCCAAACTGAGCCCCACCCCGCGAATCAGCGATTCCGCCGCATCCCAGCCCCACAACGAAAACTCCCGCCGCACATTCAGCAAGTCGATCCACACTACGGCCTGCTCTTCGTCCGGCCGCACGTCTGCGAGCATGCCGGTCAAAGCGTCTTTAAATGCCGGAAACGTCAGAAGTCCTGTCAGCGGGTCGTGTCGCTGGTTGTAGATCAGAATCTGTTGAAGCATCACGTCGCTAACGCCATTTTTCATGGAATCGGCTACTGAATCCGGATTCACTTCGGCTCCAAAGCTCGGTACATGCTGGACAAGATCGCGTTCCGCGGACGCCGGTCTTGCTGCGCGCGGTTGGCCTTTTATCGGAGGATGATTGTCGATTCGCGCCATTAGTTGTTTCTTAGGCCTGAGAACCAACGCTGTTCAAGGAACCAGATCGAGGAAAAATCGGTAAAACAGCGAGATTCAATTGCGCGCTGCATTCGCGCGTCAATCACCCACATCTTTGTTTCTAACTGGACCGGCTCAATAGCGCAATAAGAATCCACCATAGCTCGCTACAACGTCAGTGTTATAGCTATTGGTAACCTTTCCATCTAAATCCCCAGGCAACCTCTTTAATTACTTTTTGATCCGCTTATCCGCCGCATCCACGCTCCACTCATCCTGGGCTAGCTGCTGGTTATAACTTGCCTTGTAAAGAAACCTCTGACTGATCATGTCATCGTTCTTAAACCGAGTTATCATGAACGCCGTCGGCAGCCCCTCAACATCGTGATAGTCGTCGTATTCCTCTGCGTCCAGATTCTTGTCTTTATATACCGGGTCACGCCATTGAAACGTGCGCCGCAGCGGCAGATGCGTCTGCACATCCATCAAGATCGTGATCGCCTCATTCTGTGCTGAGATCAGAGTTACCTGCTCCGCCAGGTGCCGCTCCGCCAGGTGCTGCCCTTCATATAACAAGATGGTCTTGGGATCGTTCAGCCACACCTTCACCGCCGTCTCGATCGAGTGGTCCCGTCGCCTGAGATAGTCGTCCACCTGCTCCTGCGGCAGTGGCTTCTTGCCTCGATACGTTACTTCCCAACCCTCGCGGCCCAGAAAAAACTGCACCACGTCCCGATGCTTGGTAAACTCGATCCGGTCATGATCCGGCCATTGGTGAAACTCCCAATAGTCCGTCGTCCCTCCGCTCGGCTTGCCCTGAAAAAACGCCGCCACGCGCCCTTCCCGCATCTGGTTCTTCATCGTCAGCCATGCCTGTCCGCCCAGCGCCTTCACCATCGCGTCCAGCGCCGCGCGCGCCTGCTGTGCATTCTTCGCCGCCGAATCCTCCACCGTCTGCGTCTGCGTCGCCTGCGTCCCCATCGCCAACGGCGCTCCCATCATCCCCGCCACCAACGCCACCGATAGTGCCTTCCGCATCTTGCCATCCCCTCCCAATGCCCCGTCATAATTCAATGCAACTCACTGTCATGCTGAGCGCAGCGAAGCATCTGCAGTTGCTTTTCCTGACCCCTGCCCCCTGCCCCTGCACTATCCCACCAGCACCGCGCCGCCATTCGCATTCAACACTTCGCCTGAAATAAATCCTGCCAGCGGCGTGCACAAAAACAACACCGGCCCCGCAATTTCCCGCGCATATCCCGGCCGCCCCACCGGAATCCCCGCCGCAATCTTCGGTCCCAATTCCGGATCGTCCAACGTGCCCGCCGACATCTCCGTCTTCACCCAGCCCGGAGCCACGCAATTCACGCGAATCCCCTTCGCCGCCAGCTCGCTCGACAAGCTCTTTGTCAGACTGATCAGCGCGCCTTTGGTCACGGCATAGTCCGCATGGTTAGCCTCGCCCCGCTGCCCCGCGGTCGAACTGATCAGCACAATATGCCCCGTCACTTCGTCCTCGGGCCGCTTCTGCTGCTCCATCTGCCGCACCGCCGCCTGCACCAGCCCAAACACAGAATCCAGGTTCACCGCCATCGTGCGCCGCCACTGCCCGTCCGTCATCCGCGCAATCGGCGCATCCTCAGGCGGCCATATTCCGTGGTTCACCACCAGCGCATCCAGCCGCCCAAACGCCTTCGCCGCCGCAGCCACCAGCGCCCGCCCCTCTTCAGGGCTGCTCAATTCCTGCTCCAGCGCCACGCACCGGCCCGCACCGCCGCACTCCTCCGCCAACTGCTCAGCTCGCTCTTTCGCCTGCCGATAGTTGAACGCCACGCGCGCCCCCGCCTCGGCAAACAATCTGACCGTTTCGGCGCCGATTCCTCGCGCCCCGCCCGTGATCAACGCCACCTTGCCATCCAAAACCAACGAGACTCCCGCCATACCGCCAACCCTAACGGGAATCTCCACCCCAAGTAAAGCCCATGAAAAAAGCGCAACTTATTGGTTGCATAATTTCAAAGGACAATTTATCGTCCAATATGCAACCAGGAGGTTGCCTTATGGGAGATCGCATCGAAAAGCAGATTCAGATCGCCGCCCCGCAGGCACGCGTATGGCAGGCACTCACCGATTACAAACAATTTGGCCAATGGTTCCGTGTTGAACTTGAGGGTCCCTTCGTTCCAGGCGAGAGAGTTGTAGGACAGCTAACCTGGCCCGGATACGAGCACCTCAAAATGGAGCTTGTTGTCAAGTCCATTGAGCCCGAGTCCTATTTCGCTTACACCTGGCATCCCAATGCCCACGACCCGGCAGTGGATTATTCCCAGGAGACTCCAACACTGGTCGAGTTCCGGCTCGTGCCGGCAGCAGAGGGAACTTCCCTCACCGTAATCGAGTCCGGCTTCGAAAACATTCCTGCCGCTCGCCGCGCTGAAGCTTTCCCTCGCAATGACAATGGCTGGCGTCAGCAGATGGAGAACATTCGTGCCTATGTCCTCAAAGCGTAAAGCGGCAAACGCCCACGCCGCAGTATTTGCCGCCCTCGGCGACGAAACCCGTCTGCTCCTGCTCGACCGTCTCTATGCTGGGGAGCCCCGCTCGATTTCGCAGCTAACCGAGGGCACCCGGCTCTCCCGCCAGGCAGTCACCAAGCATCTGCGCGCCCTGCAACGGGCGCGCATTCTGCGCTGCAAACACGTGGGGCGCGAGAGTTTGTTTGAATTCGATCCTCGCCCTCTCCAGGATCTTCAGGTCTATCTCGATGCCGTGTCAAAACAATGGGACGGCGCTTTGACCCGCCTCAAAGCCTTCGTTGAAAACAACGATCCCACTTAGCACCGGTTTCAAATCGCCCGTATCACCCGAACCGGCAAAAAGATGATCGCGCTCACCAGTTCCAGCACGCCGCCCACAGCGAACCCCACCACGCGAAACGGCAACAGCAGCAGCCACACCAGCGGATAAGCCACCAGTGCCACGAGCGCTAACGGCCAGCATAGAACCAGGAGAATGCACCACAGAATAAACTTGACCATCTTGCCATCCTCGGCGCGCCCGCGAGATCAGCGCATCCGAGCAGTGATACGCTGCGCCCGCCGCCGCAGTTCCCCAACCCAACTCACTAGGGTTTCTGAGGCAGGGAAGGTGGACAAGCCACCGCCGCCGGTACCGCCGACTTCTTTGTCGATTTTGTCTCTGCCGCACGTCCCGCTCGAGGCTTTGAAACATGCGCGGCCGCCGGCTTGTCCGTCTTCGCTGCCGGATCCGCTTTACTCCCCGTCGCGGCTCCCGCTTTCGACGTAGCTGTTTCACCCGGCTTCGCCGCCGCCGCAGGTTTTGCAACGGTCCCCGCCGCTGGCTTAGTTCCCTTATTCGCGCCGGCAGCACCTGCATCGGCCTTTGCCGGAACCCCCGCCGCAGGCTTGCCCGTCTCTGCCGCCGCAGGTTTGGCCGCTGTAGCTGGCGGATTGGTCTTTGCTGTACTTACCGCCGGAGCCTTTGTCGCCTGTTTACCGTCTCCGCCCGCCGCTTTTGAGGGGGATGTCGTTGCTGTTGGTGGACTAGCCGCTTTTTCCGCCGCACCTTTTCCACCATCACCGTGTCCGCCCGCCGCACTTCGGGCAGCCTTTGCCTTCGCCGCCTTTCTCCTCTGCCCGTTCTGCTTGACCGTCGTCCGCCGATGCGTAGTCACCGGAGGAGCCGCCCCCGGCATCCAAAACTCCACCGGCGAAGGGCTCGGAATTGGCGACGTCCCCATTCCCAGCGCATTCGTCCATTCCGTCGTAGTTGCCGTGGCCTTTCGCGAGACCGGCGGAAAATCCACTGTATCTCCGGTTTCAGCGTCAGTCTCAGCCCCATGCGTCATCTTGGTCGCGCCTCCAGACACTAACATCGCTCCAGACATCGCTTTTCCCGCCGCTGCACTCACCGCTGATCCCGCCGCCACCAGGCTCCCAACTGAATTCAGCGGTACCGGCGCATAAACAATCGCAGTCCCATGCGCTGCCGTCGCCCCGCTCGCCACCTTAGCCTTTGCCGCCGCATCCTTCGCCGGTTTTCTGCCCTTTACAAACACCGTGAATATTCCCGGCGCATCCTCAACCACAAACGTGCCGCACCGGTTCGGCGCGCTAAGTCCCTCATTCCGCATGCGCGTTACGTTAAACCGCGCCTTCCCCGGGCTCCCATGACACAGCCCATGTCCGCCCACCCACACCTGCAAATAAGGCAAATTTGCCAGCCCATTCGCCAGCTTTACCTCGCCTTTTTGGTTGGTTAGTTCCTCTTCCCGCCACATCCCGAGCTTCAAGTCGTGGTTGTCATACCCACCCAGCAGCGTCAAATGCGCGTGTGCCAGCGGCTCTCCGCTCTTGCCGTCCAGCACCCTCACCGTAATCGCCTCCTTATGAACCTCCGGGAACACTTCATCCGCCCTGCCAGCCGCCCCGTTCCCCAGTAGCAGGGCCATCACCAGGCAGCCCTCCCCAAGTCCAATCAAAGACCGAGTCAGCAGCCGGGAAGGGAATCGAATCATAGGGTGCGCCTCTATTGCTTATCGGCGCCGATCGCAAATTCCCCACTCCCGCCCCGTCCATCACGCCTTCTTCGCTTTCTCCCGCGCCGCCAATGTCTTCTTCCGTTCGCGAATCAGCTTGGCCCGTTCCTTCTCCGGCATCGCCAACACCGTCTTCGTCCGCTTCGGAAGCTTTTCAAAGATCAGCCCATGCGCCCGCCGCAGCTCTTCCTCAATCTCCCGCGCCCGCAGCACATCCCAGCGCTCCAGCGTCACCCAAAACGCCTTCGCTAAATACGGTGACGCGCAGATCCCCTCACTTTCCAGCAGTTCGTGAAACCGCTCCGCCCCGCAGTGAAACCAAAGCACTCCGATCCCCGATCCATCCAGGTCCGTCATGGCAAACATCTTCCCGCCAATATCGCGGTCCCCCACCCAATACACCAGGTGATGGCCCCAGTTCACCGTCTCCGCCACATGCGGCAGTGCCATACAAATCTCGCGAACCCGCTCGTTATCCATCTCGACCCTCTACGCCCATCAAAATCAATCCCGCGCTCTGCTCATCTCCGACCCGGTGAGAATCAGAAAATAGCCCAAACGCGGGCCTTCGCGCAACCCGACTTCCGCGCCAGAAAAAGCTCGCGCTCGCCGGCAATTTCTCCCACCCCTCGCGATCACCGCCCACAGACACATAGGGGTGATATTCTGGCGCGTCGTCTCATAGCACTGAGGAGGATGACGTGAGAAAAGGCATCATTGTGGCATTTGCGGCGTTGACGCTACTCGCCGGCTGCGAAAACCAATCAACCAAGACTGCCGGCACACCCGCCGACGCGAAGTGGAAGGGCGCTCCCTACCGCATCGCCTTCGACACCCAGGCCGCCAAGCCCAACCCGACCGGCGTCACCATTCCGCCCGTCAAGTTCACCGCCAACCCTGAGGCCCTCGAGACCCGCGCCATTCTCGTCATTCGCTTTGACGCCGCCGGCGCCGCCAACAAGGGTCCCGTCGCCAACCGCATGATCGAGGCGCCCGTCGATATTCATGGAGCCGAGGGAACTCTCCCCGCCGACTACCTCGATCGAACCAACAAGAACCTGTCCACGTTTCTCACCGCCTACTGCGTCAAGGGCAATGTGAAGATCACCGTGGCTCTGGCCCGTTCATCGCTCAGCCCTACCGCGGGAGATTCGGACATCGAAAACAAGCGCCTCTCCGACTGGCTGCCCATCGAGCTTCCGTTCAAAAACCCTCATCCCAAGTGCTAGCGTCCTAAGTCTCCGCGCGAGCAACCACATGGCACTCGCGCGGATGATCAAGCCGAGGTCTTTCGCACTGACGATGAGGCAGATGTTCTGAAAAGGGTGCTCCTCAGCCGCGTGTTTTCAAATATTTTGCTTTTATCGGCAGCCTTGGCTGGCTCCGGCACGAGGAGTGCGCCAGCGCATCGATGATTGCGCAACTTGGGAGAGGTGTTTCTACAGTCGACTAGCTTAGCGGGCGATGAGGAACATGACCCAACTGAGCACAATGGCGGAGCCGACGAAGAGTACGAAGCAGTAGATGCCGTAGCGGACCATCTTGCGCGGAGTCTCGCGCTGCGTGATGCCGAAAACGGTCGACGCGAACAGGGCAAAGAGCAGAACCGCCGTGAAATGGGAAGGACTCACGAGATCTTCCTCCCGGTGCGCAGATTGTGGGCGTCGACGGCGGCGATCACGTTGAGCAGGCCGGCGACGACGATGAAGCGGGTGCCGTAGTCGGCAGTCGTAACCTGAACGGTGTCAGCGCCAAGGCCGAGGACGCGGCTGACAATGTAGAGCAGCCCGTTCCCGAGATCGCCGACCAATCCAAGTATGTCGAGGATGTCTTTGGCGGAAGCGTAGATTTTGCCCTGCATGGCGACGCCGAGCGCAAACATGCCGAAGATGGATGCGGAGAGGAGCGCTCCGCGGCCCCATTTGCGCTGCAAAAAGTGACCTGCGCCGGGGACAAGCCAGCCGGCGATCAAGGGAAGATAGACGAATCCCGCTTGAGATTGAGGGGCTAAAGGTGTAGCGGCGACTCTGTTGGGCGGTGTGGCCATTCCTTACTGACTATAACGTATTGAGATAGGGATCAGGGGTCAGGGGTCAGGGATCAGGTTCCGACGAAGGCCGGGTTGATGCAGTACCAGGTCTGAAAATCCAGACCTGGGGCACCCGGCAGGCAAGAGATCGCTACGGGATGAGGCGGTCGGTACGCAGGCGTTCGAAGAGGGAGAAGAAGCTTTCGTCGGTGGGTTGGTAGGCGGTGAAGCCGAGTTTGCGGCTCTTGGACATGTCGGTGACGACTTCAATGGGGCGGCCCAGGTCGGCGTCAGTGTGCCAGGCCGAGGAGAGGACGTTGAAGTCGGGCTCGGCAAGGTCGTACTTCTCGGCGATCTGCTTCCAGAGGGGTGCGGCGTTGACGAGCTGCTTTTCAAGAGGAACGCCTTCGCCGTGGAGCTCGGCGGCGGGAACGCCAAACCAGGCGGCGAGGCGAGGCCACATCCACTTCCAGCGAAAGATGTCGCCGTTGACGACGTTGAAGGCCTGATTGCGGGCTTCGGGCGTGGTGGAGGCCCAGAGGATGTGTTTGGCGAGAAGGCGCGCGTCGGCCATATCCGTAAGGCTGTTCCACTGTACGGAGGAGCCGGGGAACTGCATCGGCTGGCCTAACTCCTTGCAGATGTTGGCGTAAACCGCAAGAGTCGTGCCCATATTCATGGCATTGCCGAGGGCGTAGCCAATGATGGTGTGGGGGCGGTGAACCGTCCATCCGAATCCATCGCGCGTGGCTGCGGAGAAGACCTCGTCCTCCTGCGCGTAGTAGAAATTCTCGATCGGGAGGCGGGGCTGCTCTTCGCGAAACGGGGTGGCGGGGAGGGTGCCTTTGCCGTAGGCCTCGAACGGGCCGAGGTAGTGTTTGAGGCCGGTGACCAGGGCGACGTGCTGAACAGTCTTGGCATCGGAGACGGCGTCGAGCACGTTTCTCACCATGCCGGCGTTGACGCGAATGTTTTCAGCCTCGGTCGGCTGGCGGAGCCAGGTGGTGAGGAAGACGTGGGTTGGATTCACGGCCTTGAGAGCCACACGGGTGGCGTTAGCGTCTTGCAGGTCGACGGAGATGGGAACGATGCCGGTGCGGACACCGGGGCGGCGAGCTACACCATAGATTGTCCAATCTCCCTCGGCGATGAGACGGTCGGCTAGATTGCCCCCGACGATACCGGTAACTCCAACGATTAATGCTGTCTTAGTCATCGTTTTGTTGGATGCGACCGCGCGCTGGAGGTGACTTTATCTCTGAGCGCGCCAGCTAGACGCGATATTGGTCTACTGCTTGTTTGACGCGATCAACCATCGGAGTAAGCTTCCCAATCAATTGCGTGGTCTTTTTGACGACGCCCATGTTTTGCTCGGTCATGGCAGCAACATGCGTGATGTTCACGCTTATTTCGCTCATGGCCTCTGTCTGTTGGGACGAAGCAGTGGCGATTTCAGAGACCTGGCGAACCGCTTCAGTCATCAGGGTGTTGATGCCATTGAGAACGCCATGCGCTTCCTGGACCAAGGCGACCCCGGATGTAACCTGTTCGGCACCATCATGCATTCCCGAGATGGCACGGGCACTATCGCCTTTGATCGTTCCGATAAGGGCGTCGATTTCCGCTGTGGCCTTCATCGTGCGATCAGCCAGCGAGCGAACTTCGTTGGCAACGACAGCGAAACCGCGTCCGGCCTCACCGGCTCGGGCGGCTTCAATCGAGGCATTGAGCGCGAGCAGGTTTGTCTGATTCGCAATTTCGCGAATGACTCCGGCAATTACCCCGACTTCAGCGGTACTCTTCCCCAGAGCTTCTACCCCGATCGACGCGTCGTTGACGACTGCGGCCAGTTGCTGAACCTGGTCGGTAGCGCGGTGAGAAACCTCCGCACCATCGGTCGCCCGACGGCCTGTTTCCTGGATCGAGGCTTCCGCTGATTGAAGGTGCCCCGTGACTTCGCGAATAGTCAGATCGAGTTCCGCGGTCGCAGCGGCTACTGACGAAGTGGATAGATTCTGAGCAGTCGTAGCCTCATCGATTCCCTGAAGCGCCACTCGAATTCCTTGCGTTCCATGCTCGACATGGATCACCGCGTCCTGTATACACTGCACCGTCGACTGGATCCATCCGGTCAGAAGTCCGAGCTTGCGGGCGATTTTCGCGGATCGGCCGCGTTGATCCATGTTGAATGAAGTGGTGAAATCACCAGAAGTGAGCAACGCGTCAAGGTAGACATCGATCCGGTCAAGGTCGCGGAGCAGGTTGGGCAGAGTGCTCACCAGCACAAGCAGCGAACCCACGACTCCAAAACCAAGAGCGACCCCGGCGACGGCACGAACTAGAAAGATATGACCAGCCCCGAACTCCAACGATAGCCCTGCCAGCGACGCGATCAGACCCAGGATAGCGCCCAACCCAAAGCGCAGATCCGGACGAGTCACATAGCGAACAAAAGAGGACATCTTCGGTATGGCGCGGCCCTCTTCAATGCAAAGTGACTTGTCACCTTGTTGAATCCGGCGGTACGCATCGCCGGCAGCTTTGACTTGCTCCCGCGATGGCCGCCGCCGCAACGACTGGAAACCTGTAATCCGGCCTCCCTCGCCCCGCACTGGCGAGACCGTGGCAAAGACCCAGTAGTACCCGCCGTCCTTCCGCCGGTTCTTGACAAAGCCCTGCCATGGGCGGCCTCCCTTGAGTGACTTCCACATATCCGCAAAAGCTTCTTTGGGCATGTCGGGATGGCGAACCATGTTATGTGGCTTGCCCATCATTTCTTCGATTTCATAGCCGCTGAGATCTGCAAAGGCTTGATTGGCCTCAGTGATGCGTCCTTGGGGATCGGTTCTGGAATAAATGAATGTATTTTCCGGAACAACGGTTTCTTTGTCGGTCACGTGCGCGAGAACTGCCATTAAAAGGATCTCCAATCATTTGAGCAGTCGCGGTCGACCAATCGGAGCCTGGGGATTTGTGCTCGTGCGCGGCAGAAGTGATGCTCACTCATCTCATCGGCGCAAATCTCATTTGGGTTAGCGCAGGCTATTCGGCCATTTCGCAACATTTATAGGCGACGGAGAGCTAGATTCGGATCAGTTCGCGCTGGATTTTGCCCGTGACCCAGGCCTTTTCGGCAGATGTGATCATGTCAATTTCGCTGCGGACGCCGAATTCAGGCAGGTAAATGCCGGGCTCAACCGAAAAGCAGGTGTTCGGCAGCAGCAGGCGCGCGTCGTGGGTTTCAAGATTGTCGAGGTGAGCGCCAGGACCGTGGATTTCCTGGGCGATGTTGTGGCCGGTGCGGTGGGTGAAGTAGTCGCCAAAGCCGGCGTAGTTGATGACGGCGCGGGCGGCATCGTCGGCTTCAAAGCCGCGAATGGGGCGGCCGGCGGTGAAGGCGGACTCGACGGCGGAGATGGCGGCGTCGCGGGCATTGCGCACGGTATCAAAAACCTGGCGTTCGCGATCGGAGGGCTCACGGCCGACCACGCCGGTCCAGGTGATGTCATAGAAAACACTGCCGGTTTTAGCGAGCCGGCCCCAGATGTCGATAAGGATGAAATCGCCTTCCTTGATCGGCGAGCAATGGTCCTTGGTGGGCTCGTAGTGGGAGTCGGAGCTGTTGGCATTGGCGCTGACGTTGGGGCCGTTCTCCCAGACCAGACCTTCGGCGTGCATGGCAGTCGAGAGAAACTCGACCACGTCAAATTCAGTGAGCGTGCCGGGAGAGCCGGAAGCGGGGCGCAGGGTGTCGCCGATCTTGCGCCAGGCTTCTTCGAGAATGGAGTCGATGGCTTTTTGGGCGACGGTATGGCTGGCGATCTGCTCGGCACTCAAAACAGCTTCAAACTGGCTGACGAGGTCGGCGGAGCTAACGATCTCTTTGCCGAGAGAGCGAAGGAATTCGACGGTGCCGGCGTCGACCATGGAGACATACATGATGGCGTTGTTGGGCGAGTACTGCATGGCCAGGCGCTGGGAACCGCGGAGCATAAGGTCGAGTCCGGCGGCGAGCTCCTGCCAGCTTGAGTAGAGGCCCTTGGTGCCAGGCAGTGAGTCGAGGCGGCCCTGCTCGATGCGATGGACGAGCTTGCGGGGCTCGCCGACGGCAGGGATGAAGTAGTACCAGCGGCGGGTGATGTGGGCGGTGGGATCGAGGCCCAGGATGCGTTCCCCGATGGGGTCGCGGTGATGGTGATCGTAAAAGAGCCAGCCGTCGTGGCCGGCATCGACGAGCGCGGCTTGAATCGCATCGAGGTTCATAGGGGAAGTTTACAGCTATCAGCTGAGCGGTGCTGGATGAGCAACTGAGGGTAACAGCTGAGGGCTGAAAGCTCTCGTTGGCTGAGAGCTCTCGTCGCTACAGGGCGGCAATGGCCTCGGCCTGGCTGGGAAAGAGCCCTGCGTATTTGGTGATACCGACCATGGTGAAGACCTTGGTGAAGTGGGCGGAAAGGCCATAAGCGTAGACCTTCTGCGCTGCATTGGAGGCCTCGATGAGCATCTGGATGATGAGGGCGATGCCGCTCGAGTTGATGTAGTCGACCTTGGTGAAGTCCAGCAGAATCAGCTTGGCGGAGGCTTTGGGCAAGGCCTGGTAGGCGCCGAGAACTGCCTCTTTGGAGGTGCTTGCGATGTCGCCCTCGAAGCGAAGGACACTGACCGGGTGGCCGGCGGGGGAAGTAATCTGTTCAACACGCGACTTGGTTTCGCTCTGCACGATCAATCGTCTCCGTAATGTTTTTCTATTCCATTGGTGGGTCGAGCCGAATCACGAGCCGGACGTAACTGCTTTTACCGTTGGCGCCAGCGACCCATTCCGCTTCGTCGACCAGGGCCTGGATGAGGAACATACCCATGCCGCGGGGATCCTCTTCGCCATGGATCTTCTTGTCGATGTCGGGCTTGTGGGGCATGGTCTTCATGCCTTTGCCGTCGTCGATGACTTTGACCTCGAGGGAACCATCGCCGGCAGAGAGTACTACGCCTACGGACAAGCCTTCGTTCATTCGATTGCCGTGTTCCATGGCATTGATGCAGGCCTCGGCGACAGCGGTCTTGAGATCTTCGACGCGGTCTTCGCGAAACCCCATCAATTTGGCCACCGCTGCCGCCGTGCTCATGGCTACTTTTTCGTAGCCGAGGCGCGAAGGCAAGCGTACTTCGACGGTGGTGGGTTTGACGTGCGTCATGCCACAGTCTCCAAGCCGCGACAAAGCACTAAGGCTGTCATGTCGTCCCCCTGCGGGCCGCCTTCACTAAACTCTTCGATGGCCGTCCATATTGCATCGAGAATACCATCGGCATCGCAGGCAAAACATTTAGAAAATTGATTCAAAAGCCTTTCGGGACCAAATTCCTCATCGCCGCGGACGGCTTCGGTGAGGCCGTCGGTGTAGAACAGCAGGCGTGAGCCTCGGGGGAACGGGCAGCGCTCGATGGAGTAGCGCATGCCGGGGATCAGACCGAGGGGTGTGCCGGCAGCTTCAAATTGACATGTCGACCCGTCCGGATGGATTGCGAAGCCTGGATTATGTCCGCAATTGACGATTTCCAACTCGCCTTTTTCCTGGTAAAGGCGCAGGAAGATGGCAGTTACATAACGGCGGCGAGCTTCTTCGCCCTCTTGCCAGTGATGCTGGTTCATGCGGGTAGCGATTTCGTCGAGGTCGAGTCCGCTCGCGGCCACGGCTCGAAATGCGGAGCGGAAACTGGTGGCCATGATGGCTGAGGCCATCCCTTTGCCGGCCACGTCGGCCACGGCGATGAGGAGGCTGCCGTCGGGCAGGGTGACGATGTCAACGTAGTCGCCGCCCACTTCGTAACAAGTGAGAGAGCGAAAGGCCAGAGAGTAGCCCGGCGTGTCGGGCAGCTTGTGGGGCAGCAGGGAGCGCTGGATTTCGCGGGCGGCGTCGAGGTCCTGCTGGACGCGCGCAAACTCGATGTTGCGCTTGTGGTTGCGGGCGTTCTCAAGGGCGACCGCGGCTTGCAGAGCCAGGCCTTCGAGGAAGTCGGCTTCGTAAATGGTGAGATCGCGACCTTCAGGCGGAGCGACGACCAGTTCAGCCATGCGGCGGCCGTCGCGGTCTTCTAAAGGAAAGGTGGGCAGCATGTAGGCGGCAGTGGAGGGATTGCCATTGGCGACGGCGGCGCGATCGGCGGCGACGAGATCGACGGAGTCGCCATAGGCCAAGCCGGTGCCGGGAAAGGCTGCGCCTGCCATCTCCAGTTCGCGAACCACGATGCGGAGAACCGACTCCAGCACTTCTTCTTCGCGAATGGTGGAGTGGACCTGGCGAGAGGCCTCAAGCAGAGCCTGTAATCGGGCAACTTGCTGTTGGAGATCGATGGTTTCGTTGTTATCCGGAAGCTGAATCCCCGCTGCCATTTTCGCTTCCTCCGTGGATTTTTACTCTAACACGCACGACTTTAGAGATTCATTGGGCAATGGTCTTGATGTCTGCTATTTCGAGAATGGGACGGGGATAGCCTTGCCTTGCGACGGCCAGCATGGCTTGGCCGATGTCGCGAGTGGTGACCATCTGGCTGGATAAAACCAGTCGCAAAAGCGGCAGTAACGGTTTCGTCAGGGTATACATAATGGCGTAGGCGCGGGTTTTGGAGCGGATGCCGTCCAGCGGCTCGATGAAGCCGGGGCGAAACATGTAGGTCTGGAACGGCAGGCGGAGGAGGGCGTTTTCTGTACGGCCCTTGACGCGCGCCCACATGGCGCGGCCGTGCTCGGAGCTGTCGGTGCTGGCGCCGGAGACGTAAATGAAGGTCATGCGGGAGTTGAGGCTGCTAAGGATTTCAGCGGCGGCCATGGTGAAGTCGTAGGTGATGCGGGTGTAGTCGGCCTCTTTCATGCCGTTGGAAGAGACGCCCAGGCAAAAGAAGCAGGCGTCGAAACCGGCGAGTTTGGACTCAACGGTGGAGTAGTCGGCGAGATTCGGGTGCACGATTTCGCGGAGTTTGGGGTTTTGGACTCCGGTAGCGGATCGGCCGATGGTGACAACCTGCTCGACATCGGGGCTGAGGAGGCATTCGCGAAGGACTCCCTGACCTACCATGCCGGTCGCGCCAAAGATCAGAACTTTCATGTGTTGCGCCTCGCTTGCTCGAACCCTATTCGACTACGGACGACCGCACCGTGTCTAGAAACGGGCCCCAAGTCATAGACGGACGGCAGGTGATTTATTCTTCGGGGGATGCCAAAGACATTATCCGTGGCCATGATCGCGATGAACGAGGAGGCGAACCTGGCGCGCACCCTCGAAAGCGTTCGCTGGGCCGATGAAATCGTGATTGTGGATTCGGGCTCGAAAGATCGGACGCTGGAGATCGCCGGCTCGTTTGGCGCCAAGACCAGCTATCACGCGTTTGGCGGGCACGGGGAACAGAAGAATGTGGCGCTCGACCTGTGCACCATGGACTGGGTCTTGCTGCTCGATGCCGACGAGGTGTTGACGCCGCAGTTGCAGCAGGAAATCCGGCAGGTGCTGGCGTGCGAGGACGGGCGCCAGCCCAAGTACGGAGCTTACTGGATTCCGCGTTTGAACCTGATTTTCGGCCGCTGGATTCGTCATGGCGGTTTTTATCCGGATCACAAGCTGCGCCTGTTTCGGCGTGGATCGGCGCGACTGAGCGAGGGTGTTGGCCCGCACAGTACGCCGCAGTTTGACGGGCCGCGCGGGACGCTGAAACACGACATGCTGCACTACGCGTATCCCACCATGGCGGTCTACCTCGAACACATGAACCGCTATAGCTCAGAGATCGCTCAACTGCTTTTTGAGCGGGGGCGCACCAGCCAGTCGGCGCCGGCTTTTGTGTGGAACGCGGTCCTGAATCCGATGGCGACGTTCGTCTACAACTACTTTTTCCGGCTGGGATTTCTGGATGGGCGCGAGGGAATGCTGCTGCATTTGAATCACTCGGTGTATATCCACTGGAAGTTCATCAAGGCGTGGTGGCTCGCGCGGGATAAGCGGTAACACGCTGGCGGGGCGAGCTTTAGGCCGCGCGCAGATGGAGCAGAATGCCCGCTCCGGACGGCTCGTAATTGACCGCTGAAGCGCGCCCGTTATTGTCGCGGAGGATGGTGGCGCAGAGGCTGAGGCCGAGGCCCGAGGTTTCTCCGCCAGTTGCGTGCGGAGGCACAAAGGGGTCGAACGCTTTGTCGGCATCCTGAAAACCGCGACCCGAGTGAGCGACCAGAATCTGCACACGATTATTCTTTGCAACGGCCTCCAGGCGAACGGTTTTCTGGCTGGTCGGATCGGCGGATTCCGCCGCTTCCATGGCAAAATGCAGACAATGTAGGAGGGCCTGACGAAGCTGCTGCGAATCGCAGAGGACGCGCGGGAGCGACGGATCGACGCTGACCTTGAAGTCGATGGAGCGCTGCAGGAATTCGGAGCGATAGAGCTGTTCCATGTCGGCGAGCAGTTCCGTGACCGAGATGGCCGCGGGCTGGCCCGATTGAGCCCGTGCAACGCGGGTCAGGCTTTCGATAGTCGACCGCATCTGCCGCGCTTCGCTGAGGATGGCCTGAATCCCTTTGCGATCGCATTCGTCCAGGTGAGCCGATTCCTCGATCAGCGTGGCATATCCCAGGATCACGGTGAGAGGATTGTTGAGCTGTTGGGTGACGGTGCCGGCTAGCTGGCCGAGGCCGGCGTATTTCTCTGAATCGATGAGCTTTTCGAGCATCGTGGTCTGGCTGCGTACGGCCTGAAGACGGGCCGTGAGCATTTCCACCGGCAACAAGTCGTCGGCGCGTAGATCGTTTTGAGTGGAACGCTGCCGCATTCCAGCCAGCAGCAGCACTCCCTCAGTGAAGGCGCGACCTCGCATGGGGATGGCAAGTGCCGATGTGAACCCGAGATGCTTGAGATCGTCCCCAGGAGTGAGCCAGGCGTCGAAGTTTGCGCGAAGAGCGACACTGTTGTCGACTGCCGATGGGACTGAGCCCGGATCGAGAAAGTGGTTGACCGGAATGCGCGCCGCCATGGCGTTGAGGGCTTTGCCGGTTGCATCGTTGAACCCCGCTGCTCCGGCCAGCCGGTAGATGCCCGAACTGTGCAGCAGAAAAAGCGCGGCCTGGGAAAAACGGCTGTTGGCGACGATAGTCTGGCAGATTTCGGGGGCCTGGTTGTCAAAGTCTTCCACGCGACGCCGGGAGAGGATGAGGTTGGTATAGGCCTCCAGTTCGCGGCGAGCCTGGCGCTCACGCTCCTCGGCGGCTTTATTGACGGTCAGTTCCTCTTCGAGAGTGAGCAGCAGCAGTCCAAGCGCGGCGACAACCTTCGCCATAACGATGAATCTTGTGAGGTTGCTGTACAGAAACGCGTGCTGATTGATGGAAGGAAATGCCCAGAGAATTATCGTGGACCAGGTGATGAACCCGATGACGGCAAGACTAACGCCCGGAGAGAGCCGTCGGTAGGTGAAGATCAACAAGACCGCGGTCATGAAATGAGCAGAGCATTCGGCGTAGGCGAGCAACCAAAGCGGGCCCTGGGTAAAGAAGACCCACACGGAAAATGCGGAGAGGACGGCGACCAGGGCCAGGGTGACGGAGCGCGGAATGATGGTCGAATCGTCGCGCAGCGCTGCCCACACAAAGGCGGCGACAAGAGTGAGGATCCAGAGCGCCGGGAGGATAAAAAACGAGTTCCCGGTGGGGGTGTGCTCGTGGAAGACGCCGACATAAACAATGGCGTAGGCGACGATCGGAATCGTATAAGGGATGGAACAGGGGATATTGAAGCGGCCGAGCTTAAAGTGCTTATTTATCAGCGAGGAGACAAAGAGGACCGAAGCAATTTGGATGCAGACTTGGCCGGCCGCGCCGAACCATGGATGCAGGTCCGCATCAGACACGTCCCACCAGCCCAGGTCATAATGTTGAAGCATGCGGAAGACTGTGAGCAGAAATCCAAGGAACCAGAGGCGGGTGTAGCGGCCGCGATAGCGCAGGTGAAGGTAGCCGAAACCGGGCAGCAAACACGCGGTCAGGACGAGGGCCGGTATCTCATAATTGTCGTGCATGGAGGCCGGGCATCCCTTCCCGCATTTTGCTGTGAATTTACCGCGTCCAGAGCACAGTTTATCGTGGTTCCCACAGGTTGACGGGACCCTTCGGTGATTCTCTTGCCACCGCGTAACCTTGTATATGCGTCTAACGTTGTAGATGGTGCGAGCGGCTTCCGGACTTCGAGCTATTCCTGCGTGCCGGGCTAATTCAGGGGGGCAAAAACGGTGTTTCAATTCAGGAAATTGTGCTGTGCCGCATTGCTGGCTGGCGGTCTTTGCATATCGCCTTTGGCGGCGCAGGGAAAAGACAGCTTCACGCCGATGGCTCTCGACGCCGGCTTCGGTCCGATGGACCTGACTCCGCCCACCACTCCCGCCGAGGAAATCATCCGCAAGTTTGCTGCCAAGGAAAGCGAATTCCAGGAGGCGCTCAACCATTACACCTACCGGCGGGTGGCGCGGGTGCAGACCATCGACGACGATAACAAGGTCGATGGCGAGTACTACCAGGTTGACGATGTGACCTTCGACTCCACTGGAAGACGCACGGAGAAGACCGTATATGCGCCCTCGAGCACGCTGACAAAGGTAATGATGACGCCGTCAGATATGCAGGATATTCAGCGCGGTTACCCATTCGTGCTGACGGCGGAAGAGATTGGGCAGTACGACGTGAAGTATGTGGGGCGGCAGAAAATCGACGAAGTGGATTGCTACGCTTTCGATGTAAGTCCCAAGACGATCGTAAAGGGCAAGCGATATTTGCTGGGCCGCATCTGGGTGGATGTGACGGATCTGCAAATCGTCGTGACCAATGGCCGCATGGTACCCGACGACACGCGCAAGGGCAACGAAGACTTGCATCCTCCCTTCATGACGTGGCGGGAACAGGTCGATGGTCATTTCTGGTTTCCGGTGTATACCAAGGGTGAGGGCATACTGCATTTTTCCGGCGGGCACGGATACATGGCGGAGGACGTGCACATGCGCGACACCATCAAGTACACCGACTACAAGCGCTTTGGATCGACGGCAAAGATTATTTATGAAGGGCAAGACGTGACGCCGACCGATAAGCCGACTGCTCCGCCCAAGAAGCCGCAACAATAAGGGCGTACTGACGGACGAATAACGCATGGTGCAAGGGAACTATTCTGCCGCTGTCCTCGTAAGCTAAAACATGAAGATTCTCAGCGTAGCCGCGGCTATAGCCATGTTTACCAGCACGTGTGTGGTATTTGGACAAACTGCGGGCACGTGTGCGGCCCCATTTGAAGCAGCCCTGCAATCGAAAACAATGTTGCTGATCGACTCGCGTTCGGCGGAGATTGAGATTGTCGGCACCGACAATCCGGGTCTGCGTGTTTCGTGCACTTTGGAGCACGCCGAGGAAGCCCGTGAGGTCAAGATTCAATTATCTGCGGAAGGAATTGATCGCAAACTCAAGGTGAGGGGCGGACCGAATGGAAATGTGCATCTGCGTATCGAAGTTCCGCGCACGACCAACCTCAGGATTCACGCGCCTGCGGGAGTAGTCAAGGTTGCACAGGTCGAGGGAGACAAGGACATAGCTCTCTATGCCGGGGAAATCACGGTTTCGCGCGTCAACGACCGAGAATACAGATATGTTGAGGCATCGGCGAAGATAGGCGAAGTCAATGCCAAGGACTTCAATGTCGATAAAGGCGGTTTTTTTCGAACCTTTACGACAGAAAACACCGACGGAAAGTACAGGCTTCGCGCGCGCGTGGTCACCGGCAGCATCGTTCTCAACTAACTTTGGCCGCGATTGAGCGAAGTACTCTGAGCGGCGCAGCAGATGCAGCAAATGCAGTTAATAAGTGGTGAGTCCCTTAGTTAGAAACGCAGCGAAAGACAACTTAGTCCGCCGTCCATTTTCTGAAATTCCGACATATCGAGATTCAGCGGGTGAAATCCGCGCTGGCGCAGCTCTGCGGCGATTTGAGGGAAGCCGGAAGGTAACAACACATACTTATTGACCCGAACGCAGTTGGCGGCATAACTCTCCGCGGGATTGACTACGATTCGCTCGTAGGGACTGAACTGCGGGTTCCCGGCCAACTCATCGATCACCACTAAAGTGTTGTCGCCGATATAAGAGATGCCGCTTTTCAAGTGAAGAATGGTGGTCATCGCGCGGACATCGATAGTTGACGAGGTATAGCCAAGGCCGGCGAGATGTGCGGCCAGTTGACGTGCGCCTTCTTCGTTGGTGCGCAATGAAAGGCCGATGAAAAAGTGATCTTCAGCTTCGCAGATGTCGCCGCCGTCGACTGTGCCCGGAGCATCGATGGTGAGCAGCGATGGAAAGTAGCTGGAGATGGCAGACCGAATAGCTTCGACTTCACCTTCGCGGCTGAGAGCGCCGGGACGAGTGAGAATGGCGCCGCGTGCGGTCAGGATAGCGGTATCTTCGACAAAGGTTGAATCCGGATGGCGCAAGTCGGGAGCAAGCACGGATAGCTCGAGTCCGCACTGCTGCAAGGCTTCGCAATAGCGCAGGTGCTGCGTCAACACCAGGTCGAAGGCGGGTGTTCCCAAGTCGGCCGTGGTCAGGCCTGAGGCAAAGTTGCTGCCCGGTGCGCGGGCAATGGCGTGCTTGAACAAAGGTCGATCCTGAATGCTGAAGATAGAGATTCGATGAGGTGTAAGCGAGCTTGCGAAGAATCCAGACTAATAGAAGAGATACTTGCGCCAGCGGTCGTCGCCACGGCCCAGCATGCGCATGATCTGGCGGCTGGTGTGCAGAGAAAACGGCCGCGGCTCGCGCGTGAGGGTCATGTCGTCGATCTCGTGAAGCATGCGATTTCCCTTGCGCCGATTGCAGGAATGGCAGCAGGCGACAAGGTTTTCCCAGGTAGAATTGCCGCCCCGCGATCTTGGGATTACGTGATCGAGAGTAAGTTCGCTCGAGGGCAGCACCACACTGCAGTACTGGCAGGAATTGCGATCGCGGAGAAGAATATTCTTGCGCGAGAGAGCGCGGGTTTGATGAGGGATGCGCCGGTATTCAAGCAGACGAATGACTGACGGCATAGCGATGCGACTGCGCTGCGCATGGAGCGTGAGGCCGTGCTCCTCTTCCGTGCGCGCGATGCCTTTGAGCACGAGCACAAGAGCGCGCCGGGCTCCGCAGATGTTGATGGGCTCATACGATGCGTTGAGCACCAGCACCGGCATCTGCAGCATGTGCGGCGATTGTACGGCCGCCGTTTCGCCCGCGAGTGCAGCGGCTCGTGCCACAGATTTTTGCTTGCGTGCATGAATCATTGCTTTTCCCAGCGACATCTCTTTACCCCTCGTCAAAAGATGGATGGTTGCTCGTTAGTAAGATGGGCGGTTGATTAAATGAATGCATGCCTTCCTGGTTGAGTTCATCGGCCTGGCCGTCGTCCGCAAAGCCGGAGTAAGTTTGTTTATCGTGCGGAGCGTGCTGATAGAGCGAGCTTGTACCGCGGCGTTCGTGCATCATGCGCGCGCGAGCCAAGGTAGCGACCCAGACGCTGGCGGCGCCGGCTGCAATCAGTTCCCTCGATGCGGCCCGAGCCGTGGCGCCTGTCGTGAAGATGTCGTCAATGAGAAGAATGTCGCGTCCGTCGACGACGCGCGGATCTGAAACCGCAAAGGCGCGTCGTACGTTGAGACGGCGCTGATGCGGAGTAAGCGCCGCTTGGTTTTCAGTGGCACGCAGGCGCATGAGCGTGTCGGAGGCCAGCCTGAGCTTCCACGCGGGATGAGTTTTGCGCAGGATCGCGAGTGCGTGAACCGCGAGTTGGCGAGCCTGGTTAAATCCCCGCTCGGCAAACTTGGAGCGATGCAGCGGCACCGGGACGACCAGCATGGAAGAAGGCGCGTGGGGCTCCAACTCAGCGATCGCGAGCGCAAGCATGTGGCCGAGTCGGCGAGCGACTGTGCTTATGCGCTCATATTTGAATGCGTGAATGGCGTCGCGCACACGGTCTTGATAAATGGCATAAGCGACGGCGCGTTGAAACGGAGGTGGCGCCATGCGGCAGATCCGGCAAACCGATGCGGATTCGTCCAGCGCAGACGACAACGAGTTTCCGCAGCGAACGCACGCCGGACCGGTCAGGCGTGGCATTTCTGTCCAGCAGGCATCGCAAATTGGAGCCGAAGAAAGATGCGGCAAGGGAGAGCCGCAGAGAGCACAGGGGGCGGGGAGAAACGCGCAACTTACGGCGTCCATGGGACTTCGAAGCACGCGGGCGACGGCACGCCACGCGGAAGTGTCCGATGGTGGAACGTCGAACGTCAGAGACGCTGAGTCACTGCGGAAGACGCACCTCATTTCAAGGGAGGCGGAGATGAAGAAAGACAGTGCCACCCTTCATTCACCTATATCTATACGCGTTTGACCCAGGGATAGCAAGACGTTTTGGGACGGGCGAGCTTGCCGGCGCGACTGTTCACCGACCATTCACATGTCGTCGCGGCCGGCAAAAAACTCCAAGCAAGTTCTATCGACTCGAGCGGCTGCCGGCAAACAGCAACGCGCCGCCAACAAGAATGCCGCCGATGCCGAGGATCGGAGGGAGTGGTACCGTGTGATGCTTCGTGTGGTCGATCTGGATGGGCCCCATATCGACGGCCTTCTTGTGAGTGGTGTAACTGAAGCCGCCGTAAGCGAGCGCGACAATACCGCCGAGCAGTAAAAGAATTCCCAAGACTTTCATCTATCTCCCAGGATAACGATTGAGTTGGATCCTGTTCAGAAAAATCGAAGACGAGCAGAAGCTTGCTGCGGAACGAACACTCCGGCGGTCTAAATTTCAACTGACCACTTACCCAAAACCGCCGGAGATTCGTTGGTTAACCAGAACGAAAAACTAAATCCGATTGCCGTTGATATCGCGGGTTGTGTTTACATTGCGATTGTACTCACGATCTGCGTCGGTCTTGGCATCATGCGCGGCGTCCTTCACATTGCCCACAGCCTTTTCGAACTTACCCTTGATCTGCTGCGCTCCCCCTTCAACTTGCGTCTGGGTATCGCCCGTCCATTCTCCGACCTGGCGCTTGGCGCGGCCTGCTGCATCATCGATCGTACCTTTAACAGTGTCCTTGTTCATAAGTCCACCTCCGTGGATTGATAGATTGAAGACTTCGTCCTTCACGTGCTAACTCAACGACTTCGTTAGTGAGAATAGTCGTCGGGCTAAGATGCTTCAGACCACCCTGCGGCCTGAGATCAACTGGAGGATTAACACCACCACTGCTGCAACCAGCAATAAGTGGATAAATCCGCCCAGCGTGTAACTGCTAACCAGTCCCACCAGCCACAGAACGAGGAGGATCACAAATATCGTCCAAAGCATTTTTAGCCTCCTTAGGCCCAAATCAATCTTGCCGTGAGTATCAACAACACAGGCTTTGACGCCGCGCCCCGTCACTATGGTTGTTCGCAAACGAATGAGTTTTGCGAGAGCGCCTGGCTCTTTCGCAGAGAGTAAAAGTCGCACCATTGGATACAGCCGTTACCAATCCGTCGCGCATCATAGGACCAATGGTTGTGGCTGTTACGTGCCGGAGAATATGCATCGGTTTTGTCCTCGGGAGCAAGGCGCCATCGGCCACGGAAGAGCTGTGCATCTGAAAGTAAACCGGCAAAGGAGATAACATGCTTCTACTTATCATTGTGATCGTGCTCATTTTTGGGACTGGCTACGGCGGCTATCGGGCCGGCCCCGGATGGGGTTACTACGGCGGCGGCGGACTTAGTCTCATCCTGACAATTGTGCTGATCCTTTTGTTGTTGAAAGTGATCTAAAACTGCGCACCAACAAACAGCCTTGCAAATGGACACACCATTCCTTTTGCAAGGCAGTTCTTGTCTTTACTCGCAGCGACCAGTTGAATCGATAGTTAATCGAAAGGGTTGGATGGGGCTATCAGTTTCGCGGCAATGATTCGGCCGCGATCTTGCCACTCCGCCGGGCCTGGCGTTCGAGACCTGCGGCACGAACCTGTTCGAACTGAGCCTGCAGCACATCGAGCTCGACATCGCTGAGTTTCTCAATATTGATCATGTGGTCGCTGGCTTTGTCTATGGCGCGAATCAACTCATCGAGCTTGAGATTGATAGCGCGCGCATCCCGATTCTGCGTGTTCTGAATGAGGAAAACCATGAGGAAGGTAACAATGGTGGTGCCCGTGTTAATGACGAGTTGCCACGTATCGGAGTAGCGGAAAAGCGGCCCCGTGACGCCCCAGATGACGATGATGAGGCCAGCCCAGATGAAAGCCCATTTCGATCCCAGCCAATACGAAGCGCCGCTCGCAAACCGCCCGAAGCGGTCCGGCGGGGTCTGACACTTTATCTCTTCGATCACTTCTTTTCTGTTCATGGCAACACCTTTTTCAGGTTAGATGCGGTTCTAAAGCAGAATCAGCCGAGTATCTCCCAACATTCATAATTGGCCTGGGTGAAATGCGCAAAGTGGCGCGGGCACTGGTGTTTGGCGTTGCCAATAATGGCACACGATGAATGCGATACACTTCAAGCCGTGGAGGAACGGTCCCTTTTGCATCAACGTGCGGTGGTATCGAGTTTTCTGGTAGCGGTTTTAGCGATCGCCGGCGCATGTCGAGCGCAGCAGGCGCAACCTCCGGCCAAGCCCGCGCAGAGCGGCATGGGTGGCATTGCCGGAGGGTTGGGAGCAGCGCCCGTGTACGACGAACAGAAGCGGCCCATCACGGCAGGCGGTTTTGTCGACAAGGGGCCGGTGGTGTTTGAAGACATCACCAAGAAGGCTGGCCTGTCGGGCTGGGTGCACAAGATGGGCGTGCCCGAAAAGAACTTCATCGTCGAGACCAATGGGTCGGGCGTAGCCCTGCTTGACTACGACAACGATGGCTGGCTCGATATCTATCTCGTCAATGGCTCGACATTCAATGCGCTCGATGGCAAGGAAGAACCGCCGCATGCAGCCTTGTTTCATAACAACCACGACGGTACATTTACCGATGTAGCCGCCAAGGCCGGCGTGACCAACGATCGCTGGGGATACGGCGTGAGCATTGCCGACTATGACAACGATGGTTGGCCGGATATCTATGTCGGCAACTACGGCAAAAGCCGCCTCTACCATAACAACCACGATGGCACGTTTACCGATATGGCGGAAAAGGCCGGTGTAGCGCTGGGCAATTGGTCGGCGGGCTCGGCATGGGGCGACTACGACGGCGACGGGCGGCTCGATCTATATGTAGCCGGCTATGTTCATTTCGATCGCGACAATCTGCCGATTGCGGGTAGTAAGGCGGTCGGATACGCGCAGTGCCAGTATCGCGGCGCAAGCATCAACTGCGGTCCGCGCGGACTCATCGGCGAGCCTGACCACTTATTCCATAACAACGGCGATGGCACGTTTACCGATGTGACGGTAAAAGCCGGCGTCGAAGATAAAGAACGATATTACGGATTGAGCGCGATGTTTATCGACGTCAATGGAGACGGCAAGCCCGACCTGGTTGTGGGCAATGATTCCGAGCCGAATTTTCTTTACATCAACAAGGGCGACGGCACGTTTGACGATCAAAGTTATGTGTCGGGATTTGCGCTGAACAAGGATGGGCGCGAGATTGCTTCGATGGGCATTGCCGCGGGCGATTACGAAAACAACGGGCTCATCGATTTCTTTGTCACCGATTTTGGCGATGACTACAAGGTGCTCTATCGCAACGACGGCGATGCCAGCTTTAGCGACGTGAGTTACAAGGCCGGCATTGCGCAAACCACGATTCCATTCGTAGGCTGGGGCGATGGTTTCATCGATTACGACAACGACGGCTGGCTTGATTTGTTCATGACCAACGGCCATGTTTATCCGCAGGTCGATCAGCACGATTGGGGCACAAGCTTTGCTGAGCGGCCGCTCTTGTTTCATAACGTGCCGGGGACGGGTTCGAGCAAGGATCGGCATTTTGAGTATGTCCCGCCGGTCAAGGGCTCGGGCCTCGCGGTAGTGATTCCGGGGCGCGGCGCGGCATTTGGCGACTTGTTCAACGATGGAAAGATCGATGTGGTTTTGAACCCCGTCGATGGACCGCCGGTACTGCTGCGCAATGTGAATCCCGATCATCACCACTGGGTAGAGATGAAGCTCGTGGGCGGCAAGAAAAGTCCGCGCGACGCGACCTGCGCCACTGTTTATTTAGAGGCCAATGGCATGAGGATGCGACAAGATGTGCTGGCCAGCGGCAGTTATATTTCCGCCAACGATCGGCGCCTGCATTTTGGCCTGGGCGATGCCAGGGACGCGGGGACGGTGGAGATTCATTGGCCTTCGGGAGCAAGAGAGATGGTCAAGCTTCCGGCCATGGATCGGATTTATACCATAACTGAGGGTGAGGGAATCACGGATGCATTGTGCGGCGGTGCTCCGTGTGCAGCGGCTGCGACAGTGCCTGCCAAGGTGTCGCCCGTCGCCACTAAAGCTGCAACTGCGCCCGCCAAAGCGGCCCCTGCGGCGCACTGAAAAATCGCGCACTCGGCGAAGTCGAAATTATGATTGCAGAAAAGCCGCGGAGCAGATGAGACTCGATCGGACATCTGCTCCGCAGGGCGGGCGGTTTAGAAGACGCCGGCCAGGAATGTTTCAACCGACGACACGCGTTCTCCTGTCGCGCCGCTGAGAGCCAGCACCGCAGGTGAAAGCGTAATCACCGGGCAGTGCGAATGCGCCAACACTTTGTAGACCACTCCATGACGAGTGATGGCGGCAAAGGCAGAAGCGCCCTGTGCTCCGAGTACCACGAGGTCGGCTTGTTGAGCGCGGGCTTGATACAGGAGCTCCTCAGTCGGATCGCCCGGAACAACGATGGCCTCAATCGCCACCTTCTCTTGCAATTCAATGGGAATGAGCGACAGCAGTTCATTTTCCAATTGTTCCAGCGAACGGCCGCCATTCACTTCGACACGATCCTGTGGCCTGATGACATGCTGCAGGATGAGCCGGGCATTGTGTTGAGAGGCGATGTCGGCGGCGAATTTGGCCACCACCGCGCTGGTGTCGAGCAGGCTGACCGCGCACAAAACAGTCTTGGTGGCATAGTTGCGATAAGTGCCATCGAGCACATCGGGGCCAATGATATAGACGGGCACCATCGCCGTGCGCAGCACTGCCTCGGCGACTGAACCGACCAGCAACTTGCCAACGGGACCCGGAGAGTGTGTGCCCATGATGATGCGGTCGATCGGACGCTCGCGGGTATAGGCGAGGATTTGATCGGCTGCCAGCCCTGGGCGCACGACGATTTCGCAGCGCAATCCGGCAGCGCGAACGCGTTGGCCGAATGGCTCCAGATGTTGCATTTCAGACCGCGCCGCGGCGGCGTAATCGTAGTAGCGGATGCCCGAAGTCTCTGAGGCGCCCACTACCAGCGTGTCGTAAGCGTGAAAAAGAATAAGATCGGCGCCAAATTCGGAGGCTTGCGCAAGGGCGTAACTGAATGCCTTCTCATTGGCGGGGATTTCAGAGGCGAAGAGGATGGTGGAAGGCTTGCTCCAACCAGGCTTTAAGACGGTTGCCATAGGAACCCTCCCGACAGTGCGGTTAAAACGGTGCCATATTGCACGTACAGTATGCGGTGTCACGAAACACGTTTGTAAGTGACACGAATCACGTGGCTCGCGCCACCGCAACCTACCTACGACGCGGTCAAAACGGGGCGAGTTGCTTTGCATTCAAAAACCGATGCTTTTCGTTCCAAAAGGGGCGCAAAAGAGGGAATTCGGACCAGGTTTGGCCTCAAAAGTGATCCTAATCACAGCCGCCGTGTCACTCATCCTGCTCTCCTAATAAGGAATCGAAGGCGATTCCCCATCTGAGAAGTTCAACTTCCGGGCTGGCCGCCACGATTCGTTGGAGGCGTCAATGCAACCCATGCTCAACATTCCCGCCCGTGGCGGAATCGATTACGATGAATCGCCGTTCCTGGCCATTTGGGAAGTCACCCAATCCTGCGATCTGGCCTGTAAACACTGCCGCGCCGCCGCGCAGCCTATCGCGCACCCCGACCAGCTCACCACCGACGAAGGCAAAAAGCTGATCGACCAGATCGCCGACATGCACGTGCCGATCTTCGTTTTTACCGGCGGCGATCCGTTGAAGCGGGCCGATGTGTATGACCTCATTCGTTATGGTGCAGACAAGGGTGTCAAGGTTGCACTTACGCCGAGCGCCACTCCTCTATTGACGCGCGAGGCCATCTTTAAGCTCAAGGAAGCCGGGCTTGTTCGGCTGGGAATCTCGCTGGACGGTTCGACGCCCGAGATTCACGACACTTTTCGCGGCCTGCCCGGAGCGTGGGCGCGCACCATTCAGGCCATCGAATGGGCCAACGAAGCGGGGCTCCCGATTCAGGTGCACACCACCATCAGCCGTCATAACGCGCAGGATCTCGATAGCCTTTGCTCGCTGTTTGAGAAGCTGGCGATCGTGATGTGGAATGTGTTTTTCCTGGTTCCGGTGGGGCGCGGTCAGTTGGGCGACCTGCTTTCCGGCGACGAGTTCGAGCAGGTTTTCGGCAAAATCTACGAGCTTTCGCACCGCGTCGATTTTCAGATCAAGACCACCGAGGCGATGCACTATCGCCGCTACCTGCTGCAGCACAATCTCGAAGAGCGCAAGATGGGTGGCCATCCGCATGCCGCCGCGGCGCCCACCTATGAGGCCGGTGCGCCGACCAGCGATGCCAAATCACGGACCATGGGCTGGATGACGCGGCGGGTCAATGACGGCAAGGGATTCCTGTTTGTTTCGCACGTCGGCAATGTGTATCCGAGCGGGTTTTTGCCGATTCATGCCGGAAACATCAAGGAAACGCCTCTCTCGGATATTTATCGCAACGCGCCTATCTTCAAGTCGTTGCGCGACTCCAGCCAGCTTCGTGGCAAATGCGGAGCCTGCGAGTACAAGGAGATTTGCGGCGGTTCGCGGGCGCGGGCTTATGCGGTAACGGGCGATCCGCTGGCGCCGGAACCGTGCTGCATCTATCAGCCACGTAACTGGGTTCCGCGCGCAGAGGACGAGCCAGCCGCGATTTGCCAGCCCGAGCAGTCTGCCACTTTAGTTACGCTCTGATACGGCTATTTGTGCAAGCTGCCGCAGCTGCGCCATTGCTACCATGAGTACGCGACAGAGTCGATAGAAATGCTCCGCGCGTACTACCTTCGCATCGAGGAGCCCGACGGCTCCTCGAGTTTTTGGTGCGTCAGTGCGCGGCCTGCCTTGTAGGGCGACTCGCAGGCACAGAGATTCCACGTTGTGCGCAGACTTCCAAGAAAAGCGTGAGCCCCGATTGTTGTAGTTGTGGACTAACTCTTTTTGGCAGTGACTGCGGTGAATGCGGTTACCGCCTGGAGCACCCTCTTGCTGCCGCAAACCGGACATGCCGCAGCGCCCTTTTCGAATTCGGAAATGTGGAGGGCCTGGGTGAACTCTTTATTGCAATCCTGACAGAGAAAAACATATTGGCACATAGCAGTTCTCCGGGCCATATAGTAGCCCCAATTGTGCCTGTGCGGAAAACTGATTTGCGTCCTGTGAATGTCAGATTCATCTGGCAATCACAGGACGGCGAATTAAGAGTTAGTGGCTGCCTTCGCCCAAGTCGGACTTGCCCTTGAAGCGGCTATAGACAAACACCACATACCCAACGGCCAGCGCCATACCGATAACCCACCACACAAGGCCTACCGCCAGGGCGTGCGGGCCTGAGAGAGCGCGGTCGAGAGTGATGTCGAGTCCCGAGTTCGACGTGGCCGGAAGCAGCGTCGGATAGAGGCCCCAGCAAGCCCCAGCCAGCATGAAGAAAAGATAGAAGCACGAGGCCAGAAATGCTTTCACCGGCTGGGCATTCCGGTTCCAGAGCCAGATGCAAACCAGCGCGGCGATCACGCCTACCGGGACGACAAACGTAAAGGGGTAACGATAGTAGTTATCGAGGGTTTGCGGGCGCACGGCGATGGTCGCGATCAGCGAAACCACGGTAAGCGCCAGCAGCACAAACCATAGCGGCCGGACCAGGCGGCGCGCGCGCTGTTCCAGGTCCCCTGACACCTTGATGCTAAGCCAAAGTGCGCCGTGCAGCGTGAGCGAGACCAGGGCGACCAAGCCTCCGATGACCGTGTACCAATCGAGAATGCCAGGGTTTGGGCCGGGCTTCCAGTTGGTCCAAAGCGGCAGAAAGAAGTAGCCGTCCGCCCGCAGCGGTACGCCGCGAATCACATTGGCCAACGCCGCGCCAAAGAAAATTGCCAGCAGCGCGCTCGAACCCCCAAAGAGCCCGTCGAGCAGGGCACGCCACACGCCCACGTCGATGTGATTGCGCAACTCCAGACTTACGCCGCGCAAGATCAGCAGCCACAGCACGATCATCAGCGGCAGATAAAATCCGCTGAAGGCCGAAGCGTAAAGCCAGGGGAACGCGAAGTAGAGCGTGCCGCCGCCGGCCAGCAGCCAGACCTCGTTGCCGTCCCATACCGGGCCGATCGAGCGCAGGCTGGCCTGGCGTTCCGCTTCGTTGCGCACCAGAAACAGATGAAGCACACCCACGCCGAGATCAAAGCCATCGAGCACGACGTAGCCGACGATCATGACAGCAACGATCCAGAACCAGATAAATCCCATCATTCGGCACCTCCTACATGGACCGGTTCGATGGCCGCTGTCTTAGGCTCAGGCCCGTTGCTGATTTCGCGATAGATCAAGACGGTAAAGAGCAAACCGAGCAGCGTATAAAGTCCCATGAATCCCAGTAGCGTAAATAGGCCGTTGCTGGCCGAAACCGTGTTTGAGTAACCCTGGTTGGTGCGCATGAGGCCATAAATAAGCCAGGGTTGGCGGCCCAGTTCCGCGGTCATCCAACCGGCGGTGTTGGCGATATAGGGCAGTGGAAAGCTGAGCAGCAGAGCCCACAGCACCCAGCGCGTCTGGTGCAGTTTACCTCGCCAAAGCAGGAAGGCAGAGCCGGCCATGAGCAGGATGAACCACGTCCCGAGACCGGCCATGATGTGGTACGCGTAGTAGAGCAGCGGCAAGGCTGTCGGCCACTGGTCGTGCGGAATCTGGTCGAGCCCTTTGACCTCGGCGCTCGTCGTGCCGTAGATCAAAAAGCTGAGCACGTTGTTGATGACAATGGGATTGTCGATCTGGCCGGTTTCTTCATTCGGCTGGCCGATCAGCACAATTCCCGTGCCGGCCTCGCTCTTGAATACGCCTTCCATGGCTGCCATCGCCGCAGGTTGGTTCTTGGCTACGTATTTTCCATGCAGGTCGCCGGTGGGAAAAATGATGGCGATGGAGGCGATGACGCCCGCGATGACGCCCACCTTGAGGAAGATCCGCCCGTAGTTTTGGAGTCTGCCTTCAAGCAGGTAAAACGCCCCGGTAGCGGCCATGACAAAGGAGCCGGTGACGACCGCCCCCGTCATGTTGTGCATGTATTGGAGCAACCCCCAGGGATTCACGAGGAGCTGCCAGAAGCTGAGCACTTCATAGTGCCCGTTGACCATCTCGTAAGAGACGGGATGCTGCATCCAGGCGTCGGTCACGATGATGAAAAAGCCGGAGATCCACGACCCTACGAAGACCATGACGGAGGAGAACCAGTGCATGGTTTTCGAAAGCCGTTTTTCGCCATAGAGAAAGAGCCCCAGAAATGCCGACTCCAGAAAGAAGCTGAAGACACCTTCCATGGCGAGCGGCTGGCCGATGACGCCGCCGGAGACGCGGGCAAACTGCGCCCAGTTGGTGCCGAATTCAAACTCCATGGGAATGCCGGTGACGACGCCGAAGACGAAATTGATGCCAAAGATGCGGCCCCAGAAACGTGCCGCGCGATCCCACTGCTCTTCGCCGGTTTTGAGGGCGACCGTTTTGAGCGCCACAATCAGCAGCGCCAGACCCATGGTGAGTTGGGGAAAGAGATAGTGGAATGTAATCGTAAATGCAAAGTGCAGGCGGTGGATCAACTCAGCAGTCATGCGAGAAGCCTCAGGTGAAAAGCGAGCCCATTGGGGAAAAGACGAATACGAGGGCGTGAGGCCAGTCTACAGCGGATTAGAGCGGAGGGTACCGCGAAACCGGTACGATGCTTGAGGAGAAAAGCCAGGTGTGATTTGCGTCACCCAAGTTCGCGATTTTGGAATTCCAATTGTTGATACTAAAGGCCTAAGACAGACTATGTCCGCTTGCACGCATGATTCTCGAGGTGCGGCGACAAGCGGTAACTTGTAATAATAAAAGTCGGGGTCGGAAAGAATGCGTACAGCGATCATTGGCGGAGGGATAGCGGGGCTGGCAGCCGCCTATGAGATGGAACGCGCGCGCGCCGTCGATCCAGCAGTGAAATACACCTTGTTTGAGGCGACCGAGCGGCTGGGCGGTGCCTTGGCCAGCGAGACGGTGCGCGGCACAGTGCTCGAACGCGGGCCTGATTCCTTCATCAGCGAAAAGCCGGCCGCCGCGGAGCTTTGCCGCGAGCTGGGATTGGGCTCGGATCTCGTTCCCTCGAACGACGCGGCACGGAAGACCTACATTTTGGTCGGTAATCGGCTGGTGCCTTTGCCGGATGGCCTGATGTTCCTGGTGCCGACCAAGCTGGTGCCGACGGCTCTGACGCCGCTGTTCAGCGTTAAGACCAAGGCGCGCATGGGGTTGGAGCTATTGTTTCCGCCCCGTCGCAAGGCCCAGGCCGATGAGTCTGTGGCAGCTCTCGTGGAGCGCCATTTTGGTTCAGAGGCCGTCGACCGGCTGGCTGATCCGTTGCTGTCAGGAATTTATGGAGGCGATGCGTCGCAACTCAGCGCGAGAACCGTGCTTCCGCGATTGGTCGAGATGGAAACGCAGTACGGCTCGCTGACGCGCGGCATGTTGGCGGCTCATCGCAAGATGCGCGCCAAGGCAGGGGCTAACGGCAACGGCGCCAAGTCGGCCGGACCAGCGGCGCCGAGGCCGATTTTTACCACCCTGCGCGGCGGATTGCAGCAGTTGGTTGACGCGCTACGAGCGCGGTTGGATTGGGCGGCCGTGCGGCTGTCCTCTCCAGTTACCGCAGTCGAAAGAACCACCCACGGCTGGATGGTTCACTCTTTGGGGACTGCGGAGTATTTCGATGCGGTGATCATTGCTTCTCCAGCGTGGGTTGCGGGCGGTTTGCTCGAGCCGGTCGATCAAGCCTTGAGCGAGGCGCTGAGCGGCATCCCCTACTCGTCCTCAATCACCGTCAACCTCGTTTATGACGAGGCGCGGCTGGGCGCTCTGCCCGATGGATTCGGATTCCTTGTTCCCGCGGTAGAGGGTCGCGTCCTGCTGGCGGCTACCTTTGCCCATCGCAAGTTCTTAGGGCGAACGGCGCCGGGAAAAGCCGTGATCCGCGCGTTTCTGGGCGGCATGCGCAACGAGGCGTTGCTGACCGAAAGCGATGCGGCGCTCGTCGGCATGGTGCGCAGTGAACTGCTCGACATATTGGGTGATACCGTGCCCGGAATCGGCGATGATCCGCTGTACGCGCAGGTCACCCGCTGGCGGCGAGCCATGGCGCAGTATGCCGTGGGCCATCAGGAACGCATGCAGCGCATCAATGAGCGTGTCGCGGCGCTGCCGGGGTTGCGGCTGGTCGGCAACGCATACGACGGCATCGGCATTCCCGACTGCATTCGGCTCGGCCGGAAGGCGGCCAAGGACCTCGTCGCCGCCTTCGTCTAGCGATTCGCCCCCAACTGACTGAAAGAGTGTGCCCCATCCATTCCGCGTCTTGTGCGGAATGGGTGGGAGAGCATGACCCTTTATGAGGGCCGAATCAATAACTCGTTTGTCGGTGCACGAGCGGCAAAATCAGGGCGCTCGGATGCTGCGCGTCGTGATAGATCGTGTTGGTTGCCTTCTGGAACGTTGAATCGGCAGCGGCGTCCTTACCCGTGTTGAGGTTGCGGTCAAAGCGCGGGAAGTTGCTGCTTGACACTTCCAGCCGGATTCGATGCCCTTTCAAAAACACGTTGCTGGTCGACCACAAATCGATCTTGTACTCGTAGACTTTGCCGGGCTCAATCGGCTTCGGCGCGCCTTTGGTCGACTCGCGGAAGCGTGCTCTCAAAATCCCTTCGGTCAGATTTTGCGCGTAGCCGTTCGGCCACACATCGACCAGTTTGGCGGTGAAATCGGTATCGGGAGCCGATGAAGCGCCAAACAAGTCAAGCGAGACCGGTCCCGTAACTTCAAGATCCTGATCGAGCGCCGAGGTCGAATAGACCAAAACATCAGACCGCTTTTCCAACTCTGCCTGATCGCGCGGGCCGGCTGGAAGATGATCGCCGTCACAGCAAAGCGGTCCGCCCACAGTGGGGACAGGATTAGCCGGGTCAAAGATGAAACTGTCGGCGGCATGATCGGCACCGGCGGCGATCGTAAGCGTTCCATCGCCTTGAGAGCTGTTGGCTTTGCCTGCAGAATCAAGGAAGTAGCGGGTCGGCTTGGCGCGCTCAAGCGGCCAGGAATCTTCGTAGCGCCACTCGTTTTCGCCCATCACGAAGATCTTCACCGGCTTGCCGGTAGCGAACTCATTCGGTTTTCCCTCGAGCAAGTATTCGTACCACTTGAGGGTAAGATCGTTTTCGTCGTACTCCGCAGCCGCCGGGCCAAAGTCGACGGTGCCGATAGTCTCGCCGCCGCCCGCGTGACCTCCAATGGTCACCAGCAACCGCTGCCCGGCGCGAGCCGCTTCATTGCCGGCGTGAGCTTTGAGCCCCATATAGTTATTGAGCGAGCCGCCCTGGAAGAGGTCGTACCAGGCCGCAATCGTCAGCGCCGGAACCTGGATGGACGCATAGTTTTCGTCGATCGCCCACTGCTTCCAGTAGCTGTCATAGAGCGGGTGGGCCAGCCAGTCGAGAAAGTAGGGCGCAACCGCAGCCGCGTTAAAGGTTGCGGCCCCAGTCTGCATGTTGAAGAGAGGATATTGGCTTAGCGGCAGCGTTTTGTCGCCGACAATGGCGTTGGTCGACTGCTTGAATTGCCGATTCACGGTGTCCTGGGCAAGTCCCGAAGTCCACGATTCGTCGAACCACTGCTCCAACGCTCCGCCCTGATAAGTCCAGTTTTCGTGATAATTGCTGGCCGTCACGACCGGGCAAATGCCGGCCAGATGGGGCGGATGGCTGATGGCGGCCAGCATCTGGGTCGCCCCAACGTACGACCCGCCAAACATGCCCACCTTGCCGTTGGAGTGAGGCAAGGCCGCAGCCCATTCGACCGTATCGTAGCCGTCGTTTACTTCATTTTTAAACGTGTACCACTCGCCCTCCGAGGAGTAGCGGCCGCGCACATCCTGCACGACCACCATAAATCCATGAGCAACAGCTTTGTGTGCGAAGTTGATGGTGTTGTTCTTGTCGTAAGGCGTCCGCTGCAACAGGACGGGAAATGTTCCTTCGCCGGCAGGACGGTAGACGTCCGCGCGCAGGGTAACCCCGTCGCGCGTGGTCATCTTGACGCCGGTTTCGACAACAATGTCAGGGGCGGCCTGGCCAAAACCAGGTATCGCCCAGGACAAATTGACAACAGAAAACACAGCGAGCGCGATGCTCTTCAGCACAGTCGATTTCAGCATGGCTTCGATTTATCCTCACGAGGAAAAGCGAGACCATTTTACAGGCCCAGGGTTCCCCGGTTAGAACCCGCCCTTGCCGAGCAAAATACCGATGCCGTACGTGACCGCGCCTTCCAGAGCGCCCACGACCGTCATTTCAAAGCCTGAAGACCACCATGAGCGAACCGTGATGAGGCTCTTGGCTGCGCCTACCGCAAAGTGAGCGGCCAGCGAAATGATGGCGGCGGCGATAACAGCCTCGATTCCATGCATAAAGAAGAATGGAATGATGGGGATAGTCGCACCTACAGCCGTCGAAAGCGCGCCCGAACTCGCCGAAATCAGCGGATTCGACAGCGCTTCCTCTGAGGTGCCAAGACGCTCGCTGGCGAGAGCCCGCAACATTTGTTCCGGATCGCGGGCGATGTGGTCGACGACGTGAAATGCGTCGTCCTCAGGCAGGCCCTTGACCTGGTAGTAGAGGCCCAGCAACTCGCGTGCTTCGGCGCCGTTCATACGGATGGCTTCGCGTTCCCGCTCCAGTTCGGCCACATAAATCTCTCGCTCACTCTTGGCGGCAAGATAAGCGCCTGAGCCCATGGAGAGCGCGCTGGCGATCATGCCCGACAAGCCGGCCAGCAGCACATATTTGCTGTCGCCCGCCGTCGCCCCAGAGACGCCGGACACGATGCCGAAGATGGCGCCGAGCCCGTCGTTGACACCATAAATGGCATCGCCTATCCAACTGCCAGCCTGCTTGCGGCCTGCATTGCGTTTGGCGAGCAGTTCGTCGAGAACGGCTTTGGGATCGACCTTGGGAGCCCCTGGAGGCGCCGCGTAGTGTCCGCGCAGCAGCGAACCGAGCTCGCGATGGTGATCCTTTTCATCCTCGATAACGTGATTGAGAATCTCGATGGAGCCTTCGTCGCCCAGTGCCTTCAACTGCGTGCCGTAGTTGGCGATGTGGCGGCTTTCTTCGATTTCGAGCCTGCGCAGGGCCATGCGGATGCCGCCCGCGCGATTGGCCAACTTGTCCGCTTCACCACCGGGACTGCCACTATAAACAGGCTCCGTGCCGCCCAGATCGACAATGCGGCCATGCCACAGGGCGGCGTGCTCCCACTCGGCCCCGGCAAGATGACGCAGCACCTGGGCGCGCACCGGGTCGGTATCACGGTCAGCTAGCGCGAGGTAGGTGTGGTAACCCTCCATCTCGGCCTGCCAGTTGTTTTCAAGAGCTGACAAAATCTTCTTCTGCCGGGCGCCGCTCAATGCTTCCTTAAGCACGTTATCTCCAGTCTTTTTATAGAGAATAGCTGAAAGTGGAAGGCGCTGTTTAGCTGACGGGATTAGCTTTGGGCAACGCTGCGGCCTGAATCACCTTCCCACTAGTGCCGATTCCCGTATAGTGTTGTGTGCAGCAAAAACGCCGCGGCTCTCACAGAACGAGACCCCGGCGGATGGATAGGCGCGAGACAGGGTAGGCCTGTTCGTATAGGTCCTGAACTCTGAGGGCGCGCACAACGCCCCAACCGGGCGGAATTTCTTTTTCATGGAAGCGAGGGAACTACCTCTCATGGCCACACGTTCAACACCACCGACGGCACCCAGTACGCCCAGCTACACGGGGCCCTTCATTACGGTCACCATTCTTTTCTTTATCTTCGGGTTTATCACTAACCTGAACATGGCGCTGGTACCGCATCTGCGCTCCATCTTCGATCTGCCTTACGCCTGGGCAATGCTGGCCGAGTCAGCCTTCTTCCTGGCTTACTTTGTCTTCTCCTCGCCGACCTCCAAACTGATTGAGGTCATCGGCTACAAAAAGACCATGGTGGTCTCGCTATTTATCCAGGTGATCGGCTGCCTGATGTTTGTTCCGGCCGCCAAAATGGTCAGTTTTCCGCTGTTTTTGACGGCGATCTTCGTGGTGGGCGCCGGTATTACCGCTTTGCAGACTTCCGCTAACCCCTATGTTTCTATCCTGGGACCCGAAAGCAGCGCACCGATTCGCCTCACCCTGGCGCAGGCATTCAACTCCATCGGCGGCACCATCGCGCCGCTGGTGGCAGGCGCCTATATCCTGACCGATCCGGCCAAGATGGCTACCAAGGCAGCCGTCGCCGATACCGTACGCGGACCCTACATCGCCATCGCCGCCGGCCTGCTGATTCTGGGCATCGCAGTTGCTTTCATGCACTTGCCGCACATTACCCAAACGCAGGAATTTCGCCCCGCCAAGCCCGGCGATCCCATCCTCGGCCGCAGCATCTGGAGTTACAAACACACAGTTCTGGGCGCTGTAGGCATCTTTCTGTATGTCGGAGTCGAAGTCGGCCTGGCGTCGATCGCCGTCAACTACTTCAAGACACAGGGCGTTGACAGCGCCAAGACAGCATCTTTCCTGGTTTCGCTCTACTGGTTTGGCGCGCTGGTCGGCCGTCTGCTCGGCTCCTGGATGCTGACCGTCATCAAGTCCGGCAAACTGGTGGGCATCTTCGGATTCCTGGCCACCGGGATGATCCTCGTTTCCATGTTTACCAGCGGCCAAGTCGCCATCTGGACACTTGTCCTCTGCGGCTTCTTGAACTCCATCATGTTCCCCAACATCTTTACCCTTGGCATCGCCGGTCTGGGACCCATGACCAGCAAAGGCTCGGGACTGATTATGACCGCGGTCGTCGGCGGTGCGGTTGTTCCCGCGCTGATCGGCTACGTGGCCGACAAGTCCGGAATCCAGAGCTCGTTCGTGATTCCGGCCGTGTGCTACCTCTTCATCGCCTATTACGGGCTATGGGGATCCAAACCTAAGCGGACAGTAGCGGCGTAGGTTGGATCGTAATTGCAGTGAATTGAAGGCCTTCCGGCGCAAGCCCGAGGGCCTTCGCATGTGAGCACTTACTTGACCCGGTCTGACAAGGAATGCAGCTTGAGAACCGTGTTCCAGTTGCGAACTGTGCCCGGAACGCCGACCGCGCGGTCCATCGTCTTGCCCGTAAACTTGGTCTCCGCCGATCCGTCCGGCAAATGCAGGTAGATCGTATCTCCCGCCAAGTGATAGCGATCCCGCCGCTGAGGATATTGCGCCACGATGCGATCGAGCCCGGCAATCGCCGTTTCCGGAGCCGGCCCCGTCAGAAAACCGACATGAACCCTGGTGCCATCCGCCACGGCTTCGGCGGCGAACGGATTTTCGGCGATGACTCGGCTCAGCTCGTCGCGTCTGCGAATCATCGCCACGACCGGCGCGCCCGTCTGCTGTTCGAGTGCTGCGGAGAGCGCCTTCGTCACTTGTGCCGCGCTGCCTTTGGCGTCAAAGACGGCGTTCCCGCTCTGGATATACGTGACTACATTGCGATAGCCGAGCTCTTCAAGCGCCGACTTGAAGACCGTCATGGGCAGTTTGCCAGTTCCACCCACGTTCACGGCGCGCAAAAGGGCAACATAGGTCGTCATAGATCGCCTCGGAAAGCTCTAAAAGTAACTGCCATTGTGTTTTTAGCACTACACCTAGGGTCTGTGGAAATGTCGGCTACTGTACAATTCGAGCTATGAGTGGGATTTTCTGCCTACTCCGAGGAATCTGTATCGAATGGCATCAATCGTCACTTCCCCCGCTTCCCCAAGTGTCGTCTCATCAACTGCTATCGACCCGTCTTCCGTCACCGCACCCGTAGCACCCGCCGGACGACCGCATAAAGACCCTGCCCGTACCGAAGTGCGTATGGGGCGCGCCGCCGCCGCTGGCTGGGGAGTGAATTGGATCACGGCCGTGGCCATGATCGTCTTCCACATCGGGGCAATCGCGGCCCTGTTCTTTCTCAGTTGGCAGAGGATCGCCGTCGCCGTCGTCCTTTATGTGCTGGCCATCAATGTCGGCATCGGCATGTGCTATCACCGACTGCTTACCCATCGCGGCTATGCGGTTCCCAAGTGGCTGGAATATGTCATGGCCGTTTGCGCCACCTTTTCCCTCCAGGGCGGACCCATCTTCTGGGTGGCCACCCATCGGGTTCATCATCAGCACAGCGATCATGAAGGCGATCCCCATACGCCCCGCGAAGGCGGCTGGTGGGCGCATGCCGGATGGATCTTCTTCGGCGAGGGCCTGGCCTCTGAGACCTCCGGGCTCAGCCGCTATGTTCCCGACCTCACCCGCGACCGCTTCTACGTCTGGCTGAGCAAGTACCATTGGATTCCGCTAGTTGGCACCGGGGTAATTCTGTTCTGCGGCGGCTGGTACCTGGGCGGTCCCTGGAACGCCGTCGGCATGGTCCTCGTGGCAAGCTTCCTGCGTGTCACCCTCGGGCTTCACTTTACCTGGCTTACCAATTCCATCACCCACATGTGGGGCACCCGCCGCTTCAAGACCCGCGACGACTCCCGCAACTGCTGGTGGGTCGCGTTGCTGACCGGCGGCGAAGGGTGGCATAACAACCATCACGCCCACCCCGTCTCGGCTCGCCACGGACTCAGGTGGTATGAAGTCGACCCTAACTACTATGGAATCTGGATACTCTCCAAGCTCGGCTTGGCGCGCAAGATTGCGATCGCCAAGTATGACCCCGCCGATCCCAAGCCTGCCGGGCAGTAGCGCCCTGTGCGTCGTTTGACGCAGGAAACAACGCGGGCCGCGACCATAACGGTTGCGGCCCGATTTCTTTTCGGCACTATCACGTCGAAAACATGCCGCTCAGGAAACTACATAGGAAACGTCTTGACGGCTGTAAACCGTAAATATACGATTTACGTATGGTCCGGTCGTTCCGCCACGCCGGCATAGAGAAGTTCTTCAAGACCGGCAGCAAGGCCGGAATCCTGCCGCATCATGCCGCGAAGTTGGAGGAGCAGCTAACCGCCCACAACCGCGCGAAGAGCGCAGACGACTTGGCCAAACCTGCATCATGGAGATTGCACGCAACCTCGCAAGCTCCGTTTCTCACCTGCGCAGCTTGTCCCGCGCCCAGAGCGTGCCAAAAACGGGAAGCGCAATCAGCAGCACGATGATTCCGGCGGGCAATCCGATGTAGCGATAACTGATCGCAAAATCAACAGTATGCCCACCCACGGTGTTCCACAGCAGCAGACCGAAGATGGCGATGCATGTGGTTGCGAAGAACGTAAAAAAAGCCGCCGCAACCGACAACAGTAGGCTCGTAAACAAACCGAATCCCCGCAGCGGAAATCCGAAGATTGTGCCCCCGTGGCGACCGGATTGTGCCGTGTATGTCATGTTCCAGAGCCTCTGTCGTCTAGAATACAGTTTGATGGCCAGCAGCACACAAATCGAACTATGGCAGGCGGCCAAGGTCGCCACTGAAGTAGAAGTAGCCAAGGCTTCCAACGGTCTCAGCTATGCGGCGTGGGGTGATACCCGCATCACTGAACCGGACCTCGAGCGATTGGTGAGCGCTGTTCCGGCAACGCTTGCGCCGGCACTGGTCCATCGCACGTACTACTTTGTGCCCTTGGCGATTGCCGATACAGGCGAGACCCTGATCGCTCCCGGCTACACGGTCGATCTGGGCGATCGCGCGGTTTGCCATCGCAACGCGGTTTTTGGTGAGACGGAGGCAGTTTTTCTCTCGACGCGGCTAGTCGAAGACCGCTTCGGCCTGGCATTTGAGTTCTTTATCAACGTGGCCCACAACTTTGTCGAGTCCGCAGGCGTGCCGGAGAGCTTCGCTGCTCTGGCTTGGTCGCAAGCTGAGGCCCAGGTTCGCGGCGAAACCAGCCAGGATGCCTGGGAAACCCGCCGCCGCGCCCAAGACAGCCGCAATGGGCAGAAGCCGGTGGACGAACGCGCGCGCAACGCCTACATCGAGTCGTCGTTCTCTGATTCGCTGGCTATTTACATGCTGTCGCTGGCAGTCGACTTCGATTATCACGACCTGCGCGAGCGCGAATATCCGCTGCTTGCTGCCCCCGCGCTCGCCGAACGCCTGCGTCACGTTTCAACCTTGTTCCCTCCCAATCAGGGTTACGATTTCCAGATACTTTACAGGCGCAAAGGCTAGACCCTCTCGGCTGCGGAATTAGGCGGCTCGTTCGATGTGCCGCCCCTTCGACCCGCCTCAACCTTTGTAGAGTTCGGTATCAATAAATGCGTTGCGGAATTTTCCGGCCGGGTCGTAGTGCTTGACCAGCGCTTTGAATTCAGCCAGTCGAGGATACTCATCCTGCACCTTCTCGGCGGGCAAGGTAAAGAGCTTGGCCCAGTGCGGCCGAGGCTCAAACGGCGCGAGTTGCGTCTCGATCTGCGGCAGAATCCTGCTCACCGCCAGCCACTCTGGCTTCCATGTGAAATGAATCGCCAGTGACGCTTGCTCGTGTGCCATGCTCATCCAAAGCTGGTCGGCGGCAATCGTGCGCAATTCAGTGACAAAAAGGTGCGGCGTGATCTGATCGCGCAGCTTTTCGACCGCCAAGACCGCTTCGTAACCCCGGCTAAGCGGCACGAAATACTCGGTTTGCAGCTCCTGACCACTGGAAGGGGTGAAGTTCATCCGAAAATGCGGCAGGCGTTCGAACCACGACCCCGGAATGCCCTGCTGTTCGGTACACGGTTCCGCCGGATGGTCCCCGATCGGGTGCATTTTCCGGGTGGCCAACTTGGCCCCGAAAAACTCCTTCTGCCAGTGATTGGGATCGTCCGCCGTCAGCCGACGCTTGATCCACGCTTGCGTGGCGCGATGGTTTTGCCAATCGGTAAACAGGCTCACGCTATAGCCACTCGAAAAAATCTCCTCAAAATGATGTTCAAGATGATCGAAGGAGAGATTTTCGTAGACCGACTGCGCCACCTGGTAGGTCGGCTGCACTTCGAGTGTGACCCCCGTGACCACACCCAGCGTTCCCAGCCCGACAACGGCGCCCATGAAGCTGTTGCCGTCTTTAGCCCGCGAAAGCCTGGCGACCTCACCGTTCGCTGTAACAATCTCCAGCCCGGCCACCGGAGTGGCCAGGTTGCCGTTATGAATGCCCGAGCCGTGCGTGGCCGTGGCAATCGCCCCTGCGACGGAAATGTGCGGCAGAGAAGCCAGGTTGTGCAGCGCATAGCCGCGACCATCGAGCCACGGAGACAATGCGCCATAAGTGACCCCGCCACCGACCGTTACGGTGCGCGCCTTTTCATCCAGACTCATCTTATCGAGCCGCTTGAGCGAAATCTGGTTCGCTGTACTGTCGGCGATCGCGTTGAAGGAATGCCGTGATCCCAGCGCACGCAGTTTGTCGCAGCTCTTGACCACCTGCCGCACTTCTTCAACCGTTGCGGGGGAATGCAAATGGTCAGTGCTATAGGTGAGATTGCCGGCCCAGTTCGTGCGCGGCCCAGTCTGCTCCTGTGCTGAAGAGAATCGCGACAACACGCTCCCCGCCACAATTGCTCCCGATGTTTTCAGAAACTCCCGCTTGTCCATCGTTGTTGCTCTCCTTGCCAACCTGAAATGACTCAGCGCCTGACAAGAATAGAGTTCCTCGAAGCTCGGAGCAAGAGGGATTCGCCACACCTGATTAAACGGGCCTGGCGTAAGCGATGCGGCCTTCGCTGATCGTCCAGCGCACCTGACCCTGCATCGTCCAGCCATCAAATGGCGTGTTGTGCGCCTTGGAACGGCCTTCGTGAGCGCGATAAGTCCATTCGGCCTTGGGATCGAAGACGACCGCATCGGCAAAACTGCCCACGACCAGCGTGCCGCGTCCCTTGAGCCCCAGCACCGCGGCTGGCTGCGCGCTCAGCAAGCTCAGAACGCGCCCCAGAGGCATCTTCCACTCGCGATGCAGCCACCGCAGGCAAAGTCCCAGCGCGGTTTCGAGGCCGGTGATCCCGTTGGGCGCGCGCTCAAACTCCACTTCCTTCTCGTGGGTGGCGTGCGGAGCGTGATCGGTGGCAATGGCGTCCACCACACCATCGAGAATGGCCTCGATCATAGCGTCGCGGTCGGCGGCCGAGCGCAGCGGCGGATTCATCTTGAAATTGGTGTTGTAAAAGCCGACGTGTTCATCGGTAAGCAGAAAGTGGTGCGGAGCCACCTCGCAGGTTACGCGCAACCCGCTGCGCCGGGCCTGTCTAACGGCGTTGAGGGCGGCGGCCGTCGAGGTGTGCGCCACGTGCAGATGAGCGCGGCTCTCGCGCAACTCCGTCACCAAGCGGATGTCGCGCTCGACCAGGCTTGACTCAGCCTCAGCGGGCATGCCGCGCAAGCCAAGTTTGAAAGCCATGGGACCTGCGTTCATCGAGGCGCCCAAGGTAAGTCGCGTGTCTTCAGCGTGCTGGATGACACTCAAACCCACGCGCGCGGCGGCGACCAGGGTCTCGCGCATCACGTTGTCTTTAAGAATAGGGTGGCCGTCGTCGGTCACAGCCACGGCTCCGGCAGCCTTGAGGGCAGCAAAGTCGTTGATCGCATCGCCCTTGGATCCCCGCGTCGCGGCGGCTATCGGAAACACGCGGACTGCGGCTTTGCGCTCCGGCGCCAGCATCCAGCGCGTTGTTTCCGGCGAGTCGTTCACCGGAACCGTGTTGGGCATGGCGGCTACCGAGGTAAACCCGCCTGCCGCGGCTGCTGCGGTGCCGGTGGCAATGGTTTCTTTGTAGCCCTGTCCGGGTTCGCGCAGATGCACATGAATATCGATGAGTCCGGGCGCGATGACCAGGCCCGTAGCATTCAGAATTTCCGCACCGTTGGCGGTTTTCAGCTTCCCCGCAGCGGCGATCTCGGCCACGCGGCCGTCCTTGAAAAAAACATCATGGAGAGCATCGATACCGGCGGCCGGATCGATCAGTTGACCGCCGCGAATTACCAGAGCCGTCATGCGCGGCCTCTTTCTTGTGGCGTGGTCAGAGCGCGCTCTACGACCGCCATGCGGATGGCTACGCCGTGCCGGACCTGTTCGAGAATCGCCGATTGCGGACCGTCCGCTACGCCCGCTGTCAGCTCAAGCCCGCGGATAATCGGTCCGGGGTGGAGCACCACGGCCCCTGGGGCCAATTCCCGCAGACGGTCGCCCGTGAGTTGGTAACTGGCTTTGTATTGTTCAAGATCAAGCTGCAACCCGGCGAGCCGCTCGGCCTGAATCCGCAGCATCATGATGGCTTGCGACTGTTTGAGCGCTGCCTCAAAGTCGCGCTCGATTTCGATCCCTGGCCCCGCACCGGCTGCCATTTCCGGCAATAATTGGGGTGGGCCGCAGAGCAGTACACGCGCGCCTAACCGAGGCAGCAGCAGCATGTTGGAGCGGGCCACGCGGCTGTGAAGAATGTCGCCGACGATGGTCACGGTCACACATGCAAGCGTGTCAGCCGAAACCGTCTCAATGCCAGGACGAAGATGGGCGAGAATCGTCCGCAAGTCTAGCAAAGCCTGCGTAGGATGCTCGTGCATGCCGTCGCCTGCGTTGAGGACTGGCAACCGCGTCGACTCCTCCAGCAGCCACGCCGCACCCGAGGAATTATGGCGCAAAATGATGGCTTCGGCGCCTAAAGCGCGCAGAGTCAGGCCGGTATCCTTGAGCGATTCGCCCTTTTCAATGCTAGAAGAGAGGTTTGAAATCAGCGCTGTATCGGCGCCCAGGCTCTTCGCTGCCAGCTCAAAACTGGTGCGTGTGCGCGTCGAGGACTCGTAAAAAAGCAGTGCCACCCGGCGCTTGGCCAGAATCCGATCGCGCTCCAGAGGGTCCTGGTTTTCAAGGGCGGTGGCGCGCGCCAAAATATGGCTGATTTGGTCCAGCGATAGATCCTGGACGGAGAGCAGCGATCCCGGATGGTAAGGAAATGGCGAAGCGGGCGCCACAGGAGGACGAAACTGGCGGCGAACAGGCGTTGCGGTCAGACTCATGCTATCCAGATCCACGCTGGGAAACTCAATGCCATGAGCAATTAAGCTCGCGGCGGTTCAAAAAATCTCAATCGGTTCGCTCGACAAGCTGTACCTGCTCGTCGTGATCGACCTCCTGAAATTTCACTTCAATAATCTCGCGGCTGCTAGTAGGCACATGCTTGCCCACATAGGTCGCTTCAATCGGCAGTTCTCGGTGGCCGCGGTCGATCAGCACGGCAAGCTGCACGCGGCGAGGACGGCCGTGGTCAAACAGCGCGTCGAGCGCCGCCCGGATGGTTCGTCCGGTGTAAAGAACGTCGTCGCAGAGCACAACATCGCGTCCCACAATATCGCAGCCGATGGCGCCGGGGGTGACCACCGGGCGAATGTCGGCTGTGGTCAGATCGTCGCGATAAAACTGGATGTCGAGCACGCCGGTGTCGATGGGCCGCTTCTCGATGGTCGAGATCAACTTGCCCAATCGCTCCGCGAGCGGAACGCCGCGACGCTTGATGCCGATCAGCACCAAACTTTGGCTGCCGTCAGTTTTTTCTACAATCTCGTGCGCTAAGCGAACCAGGGTTCGCTCGATCTCGGAGGCGGACATCAATCTGCCCTTAACGCGCAGGGGCGGGGTACTTTGGGATTCGCTCATTGAATGCTGGCTCGCTGCTTGTCTCTCGACGGATGATACGAGGGTTGGCCGCTCGGAGCAAGTGTGGAGAAGTGGAATGCCGTGATTGATTTCAAACAACAACCGGTTGCAACACCGCTTCGAAACGAGGATCTAGACTTCCGGTCGTCGCGATCGAGCCAATAGGCGGGCTCCCATAGCGCCTCCTCCGGCCGCAAAGATCAGCAGAAACAGGGTGTTACTCGCCATGCCGAAGATCTCGATCCCGGCGTGACCTTCGGGCGACAACATCAGGTTCTTTTGCGCCTGCAATTGCGCCGGATCGGCCACACCCATTTGCGTTGCCAGTTGCGCGGTAAGCTGCTGGCTGGCTTCAACCCGAGTTTTCCACTCAGAATCGATCTGGTCAGCCTGGTGGAACAGGTATCTCTGCGCGAAGAGTGCGCCACCGCTGACCGTCAAAGCCAAGGCGCCAGCCAGCAGGCCGGTGACTAAACCGATGCGCGCGCCAGCCCCCATGGTGATCCAGGCAGGGCGCTGGCTGCGCATATAAATCGTTACAGCCCAGGCTGCAGCCGCAGTCATCCAGAACAAACCAAGCACGCCGACCGGCGAAAGCCCGCACGAAAGCAGTCCCGCGGGTATTGCGAGCATCGCCGCTGCTCGCAACGCCAGTCTCCAATCAACCGAACTGGCGTCGCGCACAGGCTCGGTCCAAGTCTCAGGAGAAACAGTTCCGCCGCCATCTTCTGCCGTAAACACCAACTGTGGTAACCCGCACGTTGGGCAGTAGCAGCTTTCCGCAGCAACGGACTGGTGACACCGCTTGCAACTCAGCTCCATATCACTATGAGCCTATAACATGAATGGGCTCTGAGGATATCTCTAGCCCTCGAGCGACGCTCCTTTTACGTCGTATATCCGCACTAAGTCTATTTTCGAAACCTACCGAGTTTAGTGCACCTGTGGGGTTCTTTTGACTCTCCTGGCGTATTGCGAGAGAAGAAAAATAGAGACGAATGAACGCCGTCGGCAGTGCAAACACCGTACTGGGTATTGCAGAGTTAAGAGTCTTAAAATGTCCGCTTGTCTAAAATGAGATAGGCGAAAGTTGTGTAATCCACAACCCTTGCATCGTTTGTTCATATCCGGCTCCTTACATGCGAACGGAGAAGGCAATCGCCTGGATGAAGAAAGATAACTATTTTGAGTTTTGAAAACTTGATAATGCGAAATATGGTTCCATTCTGCCATGTTTCCGAGTGGATTACTTCAAAAAGGCGAGATTATCTCGACTAACTGCGGTACTCGCAGCATTCTGTGTGTAAGTACTCGCAGCTATCAGTCGAGTTATTCTGGATTTAGTTTGTCTCTAAGTCAGATGTAACTCAGGCTCTAAGTTTACTGGCCACAATAGCTTCGGCGGCCGCCACAGCTTCTTCGAGCGTGAGATGAGTCGAATCGAGCAAGACAGCGTCGTCGGCTGGAAGCAGAGGCGAGTCGGCGCGGTTGCGGTCTCTCTGGTCTCTCTCGCGCAGATCCCGAATCACGTCTTCAGGCTGTTGCTCGGGTTCGGGACCGGACTGACCAAGCTGATCGTAGCGGCGCATTCCCCTGACCTCAGGAGCTGCATCCAGGAAAATCTTGGCGTTGGCATGAGGAAATACGACGGTGCCGATGTCGCGGCCTTCCATGACCACGCCGCCACAGGCTCCGAGCTGTTGCTGCAGACGCACCATCCACGCACGGATCGCCGGAAAGACACTTACCCGCGACGCTGCATCCGTGATCGCCTGTTCCCTAAGCAATCCTGTCACATCTTCGCCATCAAGGAAGACCCGGTTTTCGTTGTCGCCGCTTTCCAGGTGGATCGTGGTTTTGGCCGCCAGAGCCTCGAGTCCGGCGTCGTCGTCCAACGCCACAGGGGTGCGCAGCGCCTTCAACGCGAACGCGCGATACATTGCCCCGGTTTCCAGGTTTAGGAGACCGAAATGCCGGGCTAGATGGCGAGCGATGGTGCTCTTTCCAGCCCCGGCAGGTCCGTCGATGGCAACAATGATCTTGGCGCGGCTGACAGCGGTGCCCAGGGAACTTTCGCCCGTATTCATCCGCGCTTTTTCGTCTCCTGCTTCGGTCGCGCCGTGAATCCGTAGCGCTTGCTGTTGCCGGCGCCTTTGCCGGCCGTCAAAGCCGGCTGCCGGCCGTTGCGTGCTTCCGTGCGGGCATCCTTACGCGGGACGCCTGTCCGGGGACGGGCGGAACCGAGCGAGCTTCCGCCGGGTTTTCCGCTGGTAGCGCCGCTCGCCATCCCGCTACGCTTCCAGCTTGATTGCGCAGGCTTTGCGCCACGTGCGCCATTGGCGGGCGCTGCATGCCCGTTTCCATTGCTGTGAGCGGGCTTTGCCGAACCGCTTGCGCCGCTTCCGTTGCGAGCCGGCCCGGCGGTCTTGGGCCCATTGGCGCTCCAGCGGCTGGCCGTGGAGGCGCGATTGGCACCTGCCGGGCGAGCTCCACCTGGCCGGGCGTCAGCAGCGCGACGAGCAGGCCTTGCGCTACCTGAAGACTGAGCAGGCTTGCGATCGCGCGAATGAGGAGTCGGCCGGCTGAAATGAGGTCTGGCAGCAGGCTTGGCGCTCGCGACCTGCGGAAGCACAACGGGGGTACGAACGCTCGGGGTGGTGATTCCAGCGTCCAGATCCGCAGGCGATTCAATTTCAGGAGTCGAAGCCGAAACCACGGCAGGCTCAGCCTCAACTCGCTCCGGCAACGTGTCTTCGTGATCGTGGAACTTCGAAAAATAGCTCGCCGCAGACATAGCCGAGCTTGCATAGGTCGTTGGCGCCACCGCAAACTCAGGAAGCGTGCCGGCCACGTAAAAGTGCGGCGTATGACCCAATGCAAGCGTGTGAACCTGGCGCGTAGCAACCAGTCCACGAAGCACTTCGCGCACCTTGCTGCGAGCCGTCAGCGGAGCCAGGAATATTTCCACTTCTTCCATCCCCGCCGCGATAACAGCCTGCAAGTAGATCGAAGCGAGCACCGAGATGGCCGTCACTTGTGAAGTGGAAGCGCCTTCGGCAATAGCTTTTTGGAAGCGATGGCGAAGCAACTGCCACTGAGCTGGTTGTCCGGGCGCCGAAACAACCGGAATGATTCGCAGTTGCTGCCAAAGCTCGGTGATCCCGCGCAAAACTGCGGCTTCAGACACTTCGCGGCCCAGGAACTGCTTGAGCTCGGGAATGGTGGCATCGCCCGCCTCTAGCCGCTTGTAAGCCTGTATCGCCAAAGGAGATACCTGGCGCGAACCGGTCAGTTGCGGGCTACGGCGCCAATCGCGATCGCCGCGCAGCGCATACACGTAGGGCAGCACCCAGGCAGCTACCACGTAATCGGGTTGCTCGCCGGGCTGGCCGAGTAAATTGAGGCGAACCGCGACGCCGTCAAGCTCCAGGCGTACCAGAAGTTCCTCAGCGAGGGCAATTTGCCGGGAATCCGGAGTCGCACTGTGCTGACCGGCTACGGCCTCGACAAATGACGGTGCAAGAGAGGTCGAAAACTGCCGCTTCGGCAGAAATAAACATAAACCTGTCTCTTCCATCCACGTACGGGCGTCCTCAAGCGTGAGCGCCCCATGTCCGTTCTGGCGCATCCTTTCGGCGCGCGCTGCTTCCAATTGCTCCGATGTCAAAGAAAAACCTCATTTCCAGGCTGGCGTTTACGGCAAAACCAGAATTACTGCGTCCTGTACAGGCCTGTTCAAAGGTCGTTAGTCCCACCACCCGTTGACGATGACTTGTCGCTGGAATTTCTGGCCCTGGTGGTCCCGTCGACTTAAAGTACTGCGGCTTCGGGATGCATAGTCCCTGGTTTGCTTGCGGCGCCCGGCTACCCATTCCCCCTAAGAGGATAGGTGCCACCTTCCGGGTGGTTCTAGATGCGGTGGAAGGCCCGCTGGATCTCCTTCCAAGAATACAGCAAAGCTATTGGACGTCCATGCGGGCAACTTGTTGGGTGTTCCGTTTTAGCAAGTTCCAACAATAGCCATTCCATACGTGCCGGGTCAAGAGGGGTATTAACCTTGATCGCCGCGTGGCAGGCGATCGATGCTGCTATGCGCCCCCTGAGAGCCTTAAGATCCTCATTCCGTGATACTTCCTCCGATTCTCCGCTAGATTGCTCGATGACCTGAGCCAGCATCTTTTCAAGCGCCGTGCCCTCCAGCCCGATGGGAGCCGCTTTCACCGCCAATGTCTGCGGGCCAAATGGCTCAACTTCAAATCCGTTACGTTCGAGTTCATCGGCGATCTGGGCGAATACCACCATCTGCGACGGCTTCAACTCCACCAGCATCGGCATCAGGAGTCTCTGACGCTGCACATTCTCTATGTTACGGTCACGCAGGATTTTTTCAAAGAGTACCCGCTCGTGCGCCACGTGCTGGTCGATGATCCAGAGCCCATCCTCGCCGACCGCCAGAATAAACGACTCCCTTAGCTGCCCCAGCGGCCGCAAGGAGCCAAGGTGATTGAGGTTAGCAACGGCCTGCTCAGCTTCGATCTGCGCCGTGGCAGTGGCAGCGTTCGACCTGTAACTTGCTGTTTCTCCATGATTTGACGAGCAATCGACAGGCGATTCGAGCGCCGCCGGCTCAAACAAGGCCGCCGCTGCCGCACCCCAGGCTTGCTGCCCGCTCCAACCTCCGGCAGGGCTGATGGCGTCAAACGGAAGTTTCCCAGGGATCGGCGGTGGCAATCGCGGAGTGAGCTGAAACGGCTCAGCGTCCGCCGCGATCGTCTCGAAACTGGCCAAGTCGGAGTCAGGAAACGGCGCCTCCGCCGACGGCATCAGCGAGGGGCTAGCCATAGGCGCCGAGTTGAGAGCCGCCAGAAAGCCTGCGGCCGGCCGCGTGTGTACGAGCGCCGTTCGCAAACTGTCGCGAACAAAATCGTGAATCAGCGACTGCTGGCGAAATCGCACCTCCGTCTTGGCTGGATGAACGTTGACGTCCACTTCCTCCGGTGGCATCTCCAAAAACAGCAGCACTACCGGAAAACTGGTCGGCGGAATCACGTTCCGATACGCCTCGGTGATCCCGTGAATGAGCAGCCGATCTCGAATAAGTCGCTTATTAACAAAGATATAAATCGAATTGCGATTAAGCTTCTGGAGTTCCGGCTTGGAATAAAAGCCACTCAGACGAAGATGACCAGGGTCAACCCGCGGCTCATCCGGATCCTTCTTCCATGGAGGCGGCTCGGGCAGGCCTGCCCGTTGCAGCGGCATCTCGGCTGCGACCGGAAGTAATTGAGCCAGCGTGTCTTTCCCGAAAATCTGGTAGATGCGCTCGGCGGTCCGCGCAACTGGCGGCGCCGAAACCAGCGTATGGCTGGCGGAGAGCAGTTCGAAATGCTTTTCCGGGTGGACCAGCGCATAGTGCGTCACGAGCGCCGTCACATGGGAAAGTTCCGTAGCCTCGGCGCGGAGAAATTTTCGTCGCGCCGGCGTATTGAAAAATAAATCGGCCACCGCAATCGTCGTGCCACGGGGCACGGCTGCGTCGTTGACATGCAAAATCTTGCCGCCGGCAATCTCAATGTGCGTCCCGGTAGGGTCTTGTCCGTCTTCCGGCCCGGTCGCCGTGTCAAGGGTAACGCGGGCCACCGAAGCAATCGACGGCAGCGCCTCACCGCGAAAGCCGAGCGTGGCGATTGACAGCAAGTCGTCGGCATTCCGTAACTTGGAAGTAGCATGGCGCTCAAAAGCCAGCAGCGCGTCATCGCGATTCATGCCGTGCCCGTCGTCCGAGATCCGGATAAGCTTTCGCCCGCCCGCTTCGACTTCGATCCGAATCCGATTGGCCCCGGCGTCGAGCGCGTTCTCGAGCAGTTCCTTGACCACCGAGGCTGGTCGGTCGACCACCTCGCCGGCAGCGATCTGGTTAGCCACCTGGTCGGAAAGAATGCGAATGCGCCCCATAACTCCCTAGACTACGCGGAGATAGAGTCCGGATAGCAGTTGAAAAAGCGGCATAAATTCAAAATGCCGCGCGATGGCGGCACTTTGGAAATTCCCGAACGGCTGAGATCGCGTCAGATCCCCACGCCGAATTCGTTGGCCGGCTGGGGCGCAGCCTTCTCAAAGAAGTCGTAGGGCGTGCGATGGCTGAACTTGTAGCGGCAGCGGAGTTCGTAGCCCAGATAAATGCCAATGGTGGCCACGGCCATGCCCATCGAAAACCAGCCGATCACGCGCAACGCGCCCTTCTCGTTTTCGTCTTCCTGGGGTGCGACGGATTGGGGTTCAATGGACATCACGAACTTCCTCCCTGCTGGCATAATAGCGCAATTCTGCCTGCGCCAATCCACTTATGTGGGACGGAACTGCTGGAGTTTGGTTACTTCAATGTGTCGATTTGGGATAGCAAAGCACTCTTGTCGGATTCGGGAAGAAAGCTGGCATCAATGGAGTTAGCCGCCAATTTGCGCAGCTCATCCCGCGAAAATCCCTGTTCGCTGTGCGCCAGCAGGTATTCATGGGCCACGTCGGAACCGAAAAATGCCGGGTCGTCAGAGTTCAGCGTCACCAGCAGACCGGCGTCGAAATATTTTCTCAACGGATGCGCGGCAAACGAGGAGCAAACGCCCGTGCGCACATTCGAACTGGGGTTCAGTTCCAGCGCAATCTTCCGCGCTTTGAATTCCTCAACCAGATTCGGGTCCTCGATCGCCGAAAGCGCGTGTCCGATGCGCTCTGAGCCGATCGCCAGGGCCTCCCAGATGGCTTCAGGACCGGTCGTCTCGCCCGCGTGGTTGGTCAAGCGCAGGCCAGCCTTCGCCGCTTCCGTATAGAGGGCGTGGAAGGGCGTAGAACCCGCACGCCGTTCGTCTCCACCCAACCCGATGCCGATGATCGAGGGATATTGAGGACGAAGCTGGGCGGCCTTGCGAAAGACGACTAAGGCCTCATCAACGGTGAAGTGGCGAACGGCGTCAAAGATCCAATAAAGCGAAAAACCTAGTTCCCGCTCGCCACGTTTGCGCGCCCGTTCGAGCCCTTCGAAGATCGGTTCAAAGGCCTGTGGGTCGTGGTTGCGCCACATGTAAATGACGCCCACCGAGATGTAAACTTCCGCGTGCACGACGCCCTGCTCGGCCAGGTGCTCAATCATGCGCCAAGCCGCCAGTTCGTAGTCCTCTGGCGTCGTTAGCAGGCGCGTAACCGCCTTGAAAGCCTCGATAAACTCAGTGAAATCAGTGAATTGGTAGAGCGCTTCGGCTTGTGGCAGGGTCAGCGGCCGGCGATCGTGGCGCGCGCTCAACTCGACCAGCGTGGCAGGCAGGATCGTGCCTTCGAGGTGCAGGTGCAACTCCGCCTTGGGCAAACGGCGAATAAAATCTTCAACTTCAGACAGGGTCATGGACATTACCGCGGTTTCGCAAACTCCGACCGGTGGCGGCTATAAAAGAAATAAATCACCAAGCCGATTGCCAGCCAGATGAGAAAACGGAACCAGGTGATGATCGGCAGCCCGGCCATCAAAAGGAAACAAAAAACGACGCTGAGCAGCGGAATGACCGGGCCGAACGGAACGCGGAATCCGCGACGCCGTTCCGGCTCGCGCCACCGCAGCACGATCACGCCGATTGAGACCAGAACAAAGGCAAACAAAGTGCCAATGTTGGAAAGGTCGGCCAGGGTCCCGATGTCGAACAATCCCGACGGGATAGCCACGACAAACCCCGCCACCCAGGTTGAAAATGCCGGGGTGCGAAAAACGGGGTGAACGTCGCTGAATACTTTAGGCAAAAGTCCATCGCGCGACATGGAAAACCACACCCGCGACTGGCCAAGTTGGTAGACCAGCAGCGAAGAAAGCATGCCCATGATCGCGCCAAACAAAATCACCAGTCTGACCCAGTGAAGCGGATAGCCGCCGGGCAAAATCGACAGCTTTTTGAGCGCGTTAACGACAGGAGCTGCGTCGCCGACCATCGATTTCCACGGAACCAAGCCGGTCAGGCAGACGGCCACCGCGACGTAAAGAACCGTGCAAACAATGAGCGTGGATATGATGCCGATGGGTAGATCGCGCTGCGGGTTTCTGCACTCTTCAGCGGCTGTTGAAACGGAGTCGAAGCCGATGTAAGTGAAGAAGATGATGGAGCCGCCGGTCAAAACTCCCGACCAGCCGTTGGGCATGAACGGATGCCAGTTAGTGGGATGAATGAAGGTAATGACGGCCGAAATAAAGATCAGAATGGCGATCAGCTTGAGGCCGACCATCAGGTTGTTGGTCGAGGCCGACTCGCGAATGCCGCGCACCAGGATGACCGTCAGCACCAGCACCACGAGGAACGCTGGAATGTTGAAGCCGAAATGCCAGCCGGGATGGTAGATCCAGTTTCCTGCCAGATCCTGCAGACCTCCCGGCAGATACGCGGGCGAAATCCAGGTTGCCGGTGGGTGGAACCCAAACCAGTCCAGCAAGTCGACCACGTGGGCCGCAAAGCCGACGCTGACCGTCATGTTCGAACCGGCATATTCGAGGATCAGGTCCCAGCCGATAATCCAGGCAATCAGTTCGCCGAGCGTCGCGTAAGTGTATGTATACGCAGAGCCTGCGATGGGAATCATCGACGCTAGCTCGGCATAACAGAGGCCGGTCAGCGCGCAGACAAAGGCCACCAGGATCAGCGAAACCGCAATCGCCGGTCCAGCCCCTGGCCGTCCCGCCATGGCGGTGTGATGGATGATGAAATCGGCCAGCGGCGTGTTGATAATGCTGGAGGTATCGAACTGCTCGCCCGAGATGGCCGTGCCGATGACGGTGAAGATGCCCGAACCAATGACAGCCCCGATGCCAAGTGCGGTCAGCGACCACGGCCCGAGAGTTTTTTTCAGCGCGTGCTCTGGTTCCTCAGAGTCGCGGATCAGCTTGTCTATAGATTTACGGGCAACCAGTTGGCTGGGCAGGGCCGTTCTCCTGTTTCAAGTGAGTACGGGGCCATCGAATCCGGTCCCGTTCAAGCGGGATTGGTCAGAAGCGGGGATTGCTTGCCAAGGGGAGGTGCAACCTGGGCTCCGGACCCCGAAGGGTGAGCAGCTGGGTCCGGAGGGTCTGATGCGTTGGGGGTGAAGCCGGCGTCTACCGCTTCGACTGGCCGCGCGCCAATTTCTTTACTTTCTTCTTGTTGGCGCCGCGCGGCTCGGTCCGCTTGGCCTTGGGAGCAGCCTTCTTGCGAGCGGCGCGCTTTACCTTCTTACGTTCTACCTTGTCTTCAATCTTGGTGGTGTCAGCCACGTGAACCTCTTTCGCTCAAATCTCGTCGAAAATGCCCGTTTATCGGGTCAGTGTTATCTCTTAATGGTAACAGGGATAGAGGTTGCAGCGAAAGCCGATTAGAGGCAGGCGCCGCATCGCATCCACCTTTCGTGTCATTTCGAGTCTGAATCGAACTCCAACGACCCCGTTTCGGTGCCGATTCGCCTCAGGATGCCTTCGCGCTCACCGTATGGACGATATGAATCTGCGTCTTACCGCCCGGTTTCGACGAATCCGCCGAAACCGTCACGACCACCGCTTCTTTTTCGCTCTTCTTCAGGGTGATCACCGCGCCTTCGCCCGCCTCCATCACCGCCGCATCGCTGCCCGCCTTGGCCTTGTAGAAACTCACCACCTGGTCGGGCGAGTCGGATGTTTCAAATGCGCCCGAGATCATCGTGCCGGTCGGCAAACTCATCCGCATGCCTCCCTCGGCGGATTGGGCGCCGGGATAAATATCGATTCCCAACTCGGACGCAGTGAAGCTCTTCTTCGTATTGGCCGTCATGCTGCCTTGTGCCGTGTTAACGGTGACCTCGCCGTTGGCGTTGTTCACGTGAACGGCCCGGGCCACTTTCCACGCCACGTATCCGACGGCCCCCAGTCCCAAAACGCCCAGGAAAACCACAATGGCAACGATGATCAGGACGATCTTGATCGCGCTGCTGCCGCCCCCCGTCGTTACCGGCGGAGCCATAGCAGGCGGCGGTACCGCAGTCGAGGCGGCCGGCGCCACACTCGCTCCGCAGACGTTGCAGTTGGCGTTGCCTGCCGGAATCTCACTTCCACATTTCGAGCAATAGATGGCCACGGCGTTCTCCTTCTCTTGGTTTGTTCTTTCGAGGCCCGGCGCGGAGGACTTCCGGAGTGGCAGCCAATATACCGCACCAGCCCTGCCAATGCCGATGAAGAAATGACTCAGGAAGCGGAATCACTTTGGCGAGCCTGGCTACCCGCGACCCGCGCAAAGCCCATAACCGATTCGCAAAGCTGAGAAACCTGTTGGGCACCATGAAGTCCTACCTGCCACATAAGACTCGTGATTCCCGTCGGCTCCGGCTAGCTTTCTACCATGCGAGGAGAGATGTCTATGAATAACCCTGCAGGTAAGGCTCTATTTCGTAACGAACGTCTCCGATCGGCGCTTATGGTCGGCGCTGCTCTGGGCCTGATCGCGCTTGGCTTTGTTCTATTGCTGCTGCCGTTGAAGGCGAACGGTGAGGAGCCGCAGAAAATCGTGCTGTCCGCTGAGCGCTGGACCACCACCGGCGGCGTCGACTTTGTGAAACACAACGGCATGGATGCGATGAACCTGAAAGCCGGCAACTACGCGCAACACGTGCCCACCGGTCGCGCGGTCCTGAACGATCTCGTCTTCAGCAACGGAACCATCGAGTTCGATATCGAGGCCACGGCAGGCATGGGTGGCGGCTTCGGGTTCCGTCGTCGTGACGACAAGACCTTCGAGGATTTCTACCTCCGCGCCAAGCCCAATTGCGACCAGGCTTTCGACTGCATTCAATACACACCCCAAACCCACGGCGTGCTGCTGTGGGATGTCTACCCTCGCTACCAGGCGCCGGCGCCAGTCAAGATCGGCGAATGGAATCACGTCAAGCTGGTCGTCTCCGGTCACCGCATGAACATCTTCATCAACGGCGAAAAGTCACCCTCGCTCAATGTCGGCCGCCTCGAAGGAGACACAACCGAGGGCGGAATTGAGCTCGAAGGCCCCGCCTTCTTCGCCAATCTCACCATCGCCCCCAATGCCGTCGAAGGCTTATCTCCCCAGCCGGAAAAAGACAAGACCGACACCGATCTCGGTTTTGTGCGCAACTGGCAGCTATCGCCGTTTTCCGAGCTTGCTGCCGACAAGGAACCCGCCCTCGCCGACCTACCCGACGCCTCCGCAGCCTGGCAGTCGCTGACCGCCGAGCGCGCCGGCCTCGTGAACATCAGTCGCGTCTATGGCATACCACTCGATCGCCCCAAGTTAGCCCTTGCCTGGCTCAAAACCTCCATTCATTCCGACCAGGAACAAACCCAAAAGGTCAACTTTGGATGGGTCCGCGAAGCCTGGGTCTTCGTCAACGGCAAGCCCGTCTATGCAGACAAGAACCTCTATCAACCGCCATCGGCGCGCAAGGAGCCAGACGGCCGATGCGCAATCGAAAATGGATCGTTCCTGCTGCCGCTTAAACAGGGGGATAATGATGTGGTTGTCGCGGTCGCCAATAACTTCTACGGTTGGGGCATCATCTTTCACCTCGACGACGTAAATGGTATTCGATTGAAACAGTAGGAAAGAGGCACGATGTCGACTGTTGCCGGGTTGAGGACGATCGTCGCGCGCGACAAGACCGCCGCGCCGCCAACAGTTGCTCTGCGCGTCAAAAATTGGTTCGCGCTTGCCGGTTGGATAGCGCTTTCCTCAACCCTGATCGGCATTCTTTTTTCGGTCGAGAGCATCGGCACTCCCGAGTGGCGCCACACCGTCTTGCAGAGTCTGGCCATGTGGTGGGGTTGGGGAGTCATGACTCCCCTCATCGTTGCCGTCGACCGCCGCCTGCCTTTCACGGCCAGGGAACTCGGCCGACGCGTGACTGCCAATCTGCTCGCCGGCCTGGTCTTCACCCCGGTCTACTTCTATCTCTTTACCTGGATGCGGGTAGAGCTCGGCGTCGTCCCAGCGAACGCTCTGCGCTTGTCTCAGATCGCCTCCAAAAGTAATTTGGGCTTTGCCCTGTGGTGTTCGCTCATCTACTGGATCATTGTCGGCGCGCTCCAGGCTTATCGCTACTACGAGCGCTATCTCGGCAGCGAACTGCGATTGGAACGTATGGAGAAAAGCTACTCCCAGGCTCGATTGAACGCACTGCGGATGCAGCTCGACCCGCATTTCCTCTTCAACGCGCTCAATACCATTTCCTCCCACGTCGAGCGCGATCCCAAGCTCACTCGCCGCATGATCGAGCACCTCGGCGACCTGTTGCGCATGTCCCTTGAAACCAAGGATCGCCAAACGGTTCCATTGGCGGAGGAGATGGCGTTTCTCGACCACTACCTCGCCATCCAGAAGATCCGCTTCGGCAGTCAGCTTAATGTCCAGATCGATATTGCCCCAGAAGTGCGCTATGCCTCGGTGCCCTCCCTCATCATTCAACCGCTGGTTGAAAATGCCATTCGCCACGGCATTTCAAAGCGGTCCTCAGGCGGTACGGTCACCGTGTCGGCCCATGCCGTCGATGGCCGCCTGGCGATTTGTGTTACCGACGATGGCGTTGGCCTCCCGCCCGGCTGGACGCTCGAAAACTCCCAAGGCCTGGGTTTATCGGTCACGCGCGAACGCATCGCCGGCCTGCATCCCGACAGCCAAAGCCACTTCGCCGTGCGCCCTCGCGAAGAAGGTGGAACCCTGGTAGAGATCGTCTTGCCGCTTGAAATTCTTGGAGATAAAACAGATGATCGCTCCATCGCTTGAGCCCGTCCGCGTGCTGGTCGTCGACGATGAGGCCCCCGCGCGACAGCGTGTGCTCGACCTCCTGCACAGGGATGCGCAGGTAGGCACCGTGCTCGAAGCCACCGACGGCCTCGAAGCCGTGTTGATGATCGAGAAGCACAAGTTCGACCTCGTTTTTCTCGACGTGCAAATGCCGGAGCTCGATGGCCTCGGTGTCATCGATGCCGTCGGCGCTGACCAAATGCCGCTCACCGTCTTTGTGACCGCCTACGATCAGCACGCCATTCGAGCCTTTGAGGCCAATGCCCTCGACTACCTCCTCAAGCCCTTCAGCGACGAGCGTTTCGAGTCCGCCCTGGCCCGCGTCAAAACCCGCCTCGACGAGCGCAACATGCGCGAATTTGGACGCCGCATCGTCAACCTGGTTTCGTCCACGCCCGCGACCGGCCTGGCCAGCCCAGCCTCCAACCATCCCCGCCTCTGGGATCGATTAGTGGTAAAGTCCGCCGGCTCTACCCGCTTTGTCCGCGTCGCAGATATCGACTGGATCGAAGCCGCCGGCGTCTACGTCACCCTTCACGTAGCCGGCAAAGAACTCCTCTATCGCACCGCCCTCAACGACCTCGTCGAAAAACTCGACCCGCGCCGCTTTGTCCGCGTCCATCGCTCCGCCATCGTCAACATTGAAAGCATTCTACGGCTGGAGCCAATTTCACACGGCGAGTTCGACGTGGTGCTCAAAAACGAATCAAGAACCCGCGTCAGCCGCACCTTTCGCGCACAATTGGAAAATCGCCTGGGGCAGTCGCTCTAGCCTCAAGCCCATCGCGCTGATTTCAAATCGGGAACCGATCAAACCGCCTACGGATTCCTTCGCTCGGAAACGCGAAAAGCCGCGCAATTCAAGGTTTTCCGCGTACAATGAAGATTAGACTTGATTAGAAGTCGATTTGAGTCTGGACCCTCACCAGCCTGCTCGGCTTTGGCCTGACCATCGCTCCTGACGAGCTCCGCAGCCCACGCTACAACCACCTGTTGACCGGAGTTTCTTCATGCGTTCCGACAAAATCCATCAGGCCCTCGCACAGGGCATCAACCGTTTTGAAGTCTGCCAGCTTGTTGCCAAAGGTGTTAAAGCCACCCACAAGACCGGATCGCGGTTCGAAGACTCCATCAACGACGTTCTCGGCTATCTGAGTACCCATGAGCGGACCCAGGCAAGCCTGCACGAGCCCAAAGTTGACCCGGACGATAAGAAGTCTCTCAAGCCAGCCGCATAAGCCATTCATCGTGCTCGGCAGCGCCGTAGCCAGATCCATCCCCGCTACGGCCCCGAATCTTTCAGATTTCATTCCAGATATTTTCAGCCAGGCGTCTTGAGGGCAAAAACAAAAGAGGGACGGCGTTGTGCCGGTCCCTCTTTTGTTTTTTACTCTGATACAGTCGCTCGGAAGGTAATCCCTTAGACAACCGTAACGTTCTCTGCCTGCCAGCCCTTGGGGCCCTTGGTGACATTGAACTGAACGCGCTGACCTTCTTGAAGCGAACGGAAACCGTTCGACTGGATGGCGGTGTGATGGACGAAGACGTCCTCGCCGTTTTCACGGCTCAAAAATCCAAATCCCTTTGCGTCATTAAACCACTTAACTGTGCCTTGTTCCATTGTGAAACTCCTAATGTGTTGCTGATTTACCGCACGAACGCAATGTGGAAGTGTTTGCGTGTAGAGCGGTAACTCGGAACAGGCAAGTACTTCGTAATCGAATCCTACGATTGAATTGAGTGTAGCACGGAACCGGAATTCCACAGAAAAAGATCATTTGAGCCTCTGCCGCAGGGCGTCTCCGGAACGGGATGCGGTGCCGATGCGGAACGGGATACACTCGATCTGGCCCAGGGAGAATGAGTCTTGTCCAACAACCGCAGCCGCGTGCTGGTCATCAATCCCGGATCGACCTCCACTAAGTTCGGAGTCTTCCTCAAGCACGCCTCCGAATGGCAGAGCACGCTGCTCCATAGCGACGACGAACTGGCCCAATTCCGCGGCCAATCCACCCTGGCGCAGGCCGAGTATCGCGCCGCCCTCATCCGTTCCGCCCTCGACCACGCCGGATACAGACCCCAGAGCTTTGCCGCCGTGGCCGGGCGTGGTGGCCTCTTGCCTCCGCTCGCCTGCGGCACTTACCTTGTCGACGACGCCATGGTCGAAGAACTCCGCCTCGCCCCGCGCGGCGAACACGCCTGCAACCTGGGAGCCGTCTTAGCTCTCAAATTTGCCCGCCCCGCCGGAGTCAATGCCTACATCGTCGATCCCGTCACGGTCGATGAATGGGAGCCGCCCGCGCGCCTCTCCGGCTCACCCCTGGCGCCGCGCTCGTCTATCGGCCATGCATTGAACACCAAGGCCGTCGCCCGCCGCTTTGCCCGCGAGCAAGCACGTACTTATGAGTCTCTGCGCCTCGTGATCGTTCATCTTGGCAGCGGCATCACCGTCTCCGCCCATCGCGACGGCCGGATGATCGACAACAACTCACCCGATGAGGGTCCCTTTGGCCCCGATCGCACCGGCTGGCTGCCCGTCCGCGAACTCATCAAGCTCGCGACCAGCGGCGCATACACCCAGAAGCAGCTCGACCGCATGGTCTTCGGCGAGGGAGGCCTCTTCGCCTACCTCGGCACCCGCGACCTTCAAGAGGTAGAGCGCCGCATCGATGCCGGCGACCCTCAGGCCCTCGCCGTCCACCAGGCCATGATCTACCAGATCGCCAAAGAGGCCGGAGCCATGGCCGCCGTCCTCGAAGGCAAAGTCGACGCCATCCTGCTCACCGGCGGCATGGCGCATTCCGCCCGGCTGGTGAGCTCGCTACGCACCTATCTCGAATGGATTGCCCCCATCACCGTCTATCCCGGCGAAGACGAACTCCGCGCCCTCGCCGACGGCGTCTTCCGCGTCCTCGACGGCGAAGAGCGTGCCAAGCGCCTCTGGGAAGACGGCCGCGAGCCGCAAGGAAAAGTGCCCCGCGAAGCCCTCGTCATCGGCCTTGAATGATCGGTACCAAGCAGGCCAAATAGTGCCCTCGGGCATGAGGAACCCTACCTCAGTGCGCTCTAGCTTGCTTACCCCTTGTTTCCCCGTGCCTCAGCCAGGCTCTTAAAGCATCGTCGGCTCGACCTTGCCATCCTTTCCCCGTGGCTCGCAACCCCTCAGCCACCTCGCGAGACAGGCGAATTGAGACAGGGACTTTCCGCGGAGTCTTCTGCGGCCCGCGCTTGCGCAGCAACAGGAGCACCTGCTGTTCTCCCGCTGGCAACGAAGAGAAAGGCAAAGCTGTCTTCGCATCCTCAGCAGTAAGCTCCCTTACTTCCCCTGCAGCGTTAGTCAATCGTTTTCGGCTTGCCATATAGCTTTACCTCCCGTTGGTTGGTTTTGCGGAAACTGATGACGCGGATGCCGTCCGAAGTGGGCACGTAGCACAACAGATGTAGCCGCTTGTCCAGGTAACCTACGGCAATGCGGCGAAGTTCCCCTTTACGCATTTCCGTGTGAAAGACGGCAGTAGCAAAGTCGAAGTCTACCGCCCGGTCAAACGACAAACCCCGCTCCCGAATATTGAGTTCGTTTTTCTCAGGGTCGTAACTAATACCGGCCATTCCCTCTAATTGTATGTGCAATTAGCCAACTATGCGAGATAAATGTCCACTAAGGACTTGTACCCCATCCATCGAGCGCTTTTTGCTCGATGGATGGGAGGCCGCGATTGCCGGCCCGAGGCAGCATGAAATTGGGTGCCCCATGTCTGGATTTTCAGACATGGGATCGCAAGTTTGCCCAACTGTCGGAGCCTTGTTTCTCATCACGAGCGCCTAGATTTTTTGCAGGTTAGCGAACTTCTCTATCAGCTTTTTCATGCCGTGCCGCGTAAACATCACGGTCAGCTTGGCATCCTCGCCGTCCCCTTCGCGAATCAGGACCGTCCCCTCGCCATACTTGCTATGCCGCACCCGCTGGCCCTTCATCAACCCCGAAGCGCCGCTCGGCGCCGGAATGTCTAGAGCGGGCCGAGCCAGCGCACCGGGCTTGAGCGCTCCGCCCTTGCCGCCAAAGAAGCGAGCAATGTTGTCGATCGAGCCGCCATCTTCGTTCTTCGCGCCCGGTCCCCCGTTCGGTGAACTGCTCGTTGTCGTCGCTGCGGGACTCTTTTTCGCAACCATCCACGAAGCCGTAAATGGCTTGGACGGCGCAGCTTTACCCCCGGCTGCCGGGGTGCGCGGCACGTCCTGGCTCTCGTCCTCGTAGTTGTAATGACGGCTCGAAAAATCGTCAGACCCGCCCGCCCGACGGCCATAGGTGTTGGGATACCCAGGCGTTGCCCAAGACGAAGCTGGCGTCCGGCCACCGAGGTTTTCGACCAGGGCGCTGGGCACTTCTTCAAGGAAGCGTGACGGAATGCTCATCTCCGGCGCGTCGTTCCCATAGCGGCGTCGATAGTGGGCGCGGGTCAAAATCAGCGTGTTCATGGCCCGCGTCATGCCCACGTAGCAAAGACGGCGCTCCTCTTCCAACTCTTCTGGGTTGTTCAAGGTACGCGAATGGGGAAACAGTCCCTCTTCGAGTCCAGCCAGGAAAACCAACGGAAATTCCAACCCCTTCGCCGCGTGCAGCGTCATCAAAGTTACCCGCGCTTCGGGGTCGAATTGGTCTGAGTCCGAAGCCAGGGCAGCGTGATCCAGGAATTCAGCCAGCGTCTCTCCGCGCACTTCGGCGTCGTGGGCGGCGTTCGCAAGTTCCTTCAAATTTTCAATCCGGCTGAAAGCTTCCGGCGTGCCTTCCGCTTCCAGTGCCTTGATGTAGCCGGTCCGATCGATAAGGAACCGGATCAACTCGGGCAGCGTGGCCGCATCCCCAGGAGCCCTAAATCCCTCAATCCCTTCGGCGCGACCTTGTTCCTGTTCGGCACGAGATTCGGAGTCGTCTCTCCTGAACGGCGCGACCGGCGTCGTGGCCTTCCTGGATGCGGCAACTGAATACTGTCCGGGTGCCCCATCCATTTCCGCGTTTTGTGCGGAAATGGGTGGGAGTGCGATGTCACTGTTTTTCCGCCGAATCAGAGTCGTGTCTTCGGCCCCGCGAGTAAGTGCTTGCTTCGGCATCTTCAAAAAGGGACGCTTGGGCTGAGCAGCGAACGGCGAAAAGCTCGCCGGATCGAGAAGCGTGAGCTGCTGGTCTTCATTGCCGCCAAAGTTGAACTCAGCAGCCTGATCGAGAGCCTCAACCACAGCCTGATTCTCCTCCGCCGACGGTTCCTGTGCTCCAAAATCGAACCCGGTGTCGGCATCCTCCTCCGCCGCCACGTCCGCCGACAGCTTGCCGGCAAAATCCGGATCCATCATGGCCTGCGCATCCAGCAAAAGCTGCCGGAACGATTCAAGCGCCATCAGCGCCCGTGTCGGAATGAGCCGGTTGGCGATCGCCGCGGCCAGCGCGTCCCACGTGGATTTCCCGGTCTCCAGCGCCAGCCGCTCCAGCGTTTCGAGCGTCGTCTTGCCGATCCCACGCGTAGGCGTGTTGATCACCCGCTGCAAAGCCATGGAATCATGCGGGTTCCTGACCAGCCGAAGATACGAGAGCAAGTCCCTGATCTCCGCGCGCTCATAAAAACTGAAACCGCCCACCATGGTGTAACGGATGTTGTAACGGCGCAGCGCTTCCTCAACCAGGCGCGATTGCGAGTTGGTCCGATAAAGCACCGCGCAATGGGCCGCGTCCCCAGAATCGCCAGCTTCCCGCAGAAATTTCTGGATGCGGTCGGCGATAAAAAGCGCCTCGTTCTCCCCATCCGGCGCCTCATAGTACCCGATCAGGCTGCCACCCTGGCGATCCGTCCAGAGCTTCTTTCCCTTGCGTCGCAAATTGTTGGCGACAACTGCTCCAGCAGCCTCCAAAATCGTCTGTGTAGAGCGGTAATTCTGCTCTAAACGCACGATTTTTGCGTCAGGAAAGTCCTTTTCGAACTCCAAAATGTTACGAATATCGGCGCCGCGCCACGAATAAATGCTTTGATCCTCGTCACCTACGGCGCAAACATTCTTCGCCTCCCCAGCCAGCATCTTCATCAGTTCGTACTGCGGCCGGTTCGTATCTTGATATTCATCAACGAGTAAGTAGCGATAGCGGTGCTGGTAGCGGGCGCGCGTTTCGGCTGAAACTTTAAGCAAACGCACGGCTTCGAGCAGCAAATCGTCGAAATCTAGCGCGTTATTCTTGCGTAATTCGGCCTTATAACCCTGAAAAATGTGCGCAATTCGCTCACTATTGGGGTCTTTTGATGCCAAATAAAACTCCTGCGGATCGACCATGTGATTCTTGGCCCAGGAGATGCGGCTCAGCACCGTGCGCGGCGTAAGCTGTTTGGTATCAAGCCCCATCCGCTTCATGATCTGCTTGACGATGGCTGACTGGTCGTTCTCGTCATAAATGGCGAAGGAGCGGGTCAGCCCCTCGCCGTTGACCTTGAGCGCTTCGATATCGCGCCGCAGCATGCGCACGCAAAGCGAGTGGAATGTGGCGATCAGGGGCTTGGCGAGCGACGAGTGATCGAGCAGTTTTTCGACGCGCTCGCCCATCTCTTTGGCCGCTTTGTTGGTAAAGGTGACCGCCAGGATCGAGTCCGGGGCCACACCCTTTTCGCGGATCAGCCACGCAATCCGGCTGGTGATGACACGAGTCTTGCCGGAGCCGGCTCCGGCGAGAATGAGCAAAGGGCCTTCAGTCGCTTCGACGGCGGCGCGTTGTTCAGGATTGAGTTTGGCAATGAGCTGCTGCAAGGCGCGCGTCCGGTGGGAAGGGTCCTCCTCTAGTTTACCTGTAGATGCGGATTCGAGTTTGAGCCCGGCGCAGCGGCCACCGCAGCGCGAAAATAGGGGAATGATCGATTTCTTGCGCGGCCTCGCGGTTGTGGTGGCGATCTATCTGCTAGGCATGGAGTTACACCGCCTCGGCGTACCCATTCCCGGCGGCGTACTCGGCCTGCTGCTGTTTTATGGATCCCTGGCGAGCGGCCTGATCAAACTCCGCTGGGTAGAAAAAGCCGCCGGCTTCCTCCTGCGCCACATGGTTTTGCTCTTCATCCCACTGACAGTGGGACTTATGGATATGGGCTCGGTGATCTCCCATCAGGCAGTCGCAATTCTGGCCAGCCTTCTGGTGAGCTTTCTGGCTGTTTTGCTGACCACCGGACTCCTCGGCCATTGGCTCTTGCCCGACGAACCCGCGGGCGAAAAAATAATGGAGCAGCGATGAACCTCGCGGAATGGCTGCGAAACCCGATTTTCTCGATCGCCCTCACCGTCGCTGCCTATGCCTTCGCACTCCGCGTCCATCGCCATTGGCGGTGGGCTCCTCCCATCGTCGTGGCTTGCATCCCCATCGTCGCGCTGTTGCTCCTGGCGCGCGAGCCTTATGTGGACTACAATCGCGGCGGAAACTTCCTGACCTGGTGGCTGGGCCCTGCAACCGTGGCGCTAGCTGTGCCTATGTACCGCAATGGAATGAGGTTAAAGCGCTCGCTGCCCCGCCTCGCATTGATTGTGCTGGCCGGCTCTGTGGTCGGCATGGTGACCGCCGGTCTGACGGCGTGGCTGCTGGGAGCGCCGCTACCGGTCGTGATGTCGACAGTGCCCAAATCAGTGACAACCCCAATCGCTGTCGAGGTTTGCAGGCAGTTAGGAGGGATTCCACAGATCACCGTGGCTCTCGTCATTCTGACCGGCGTCCTGGGTGCGGCTTTTGGGGTTCCTCTCCTGCGCATGCTGGGAGTGCGCGACGATCGCGCCATCGGCTCCGCGATCGGAACCTCCGCGCACGGCATCGGCACGGCCAGCCTGGTTCACCATTCCGAGATGCAGGCCACAGTCTCGTCGTGGGCCATGGCCGCCGCCGGGGTGTTTACATCTCTTCTGGCCGCTCTGCTGTCCCTCTTCATCCGCTAAATGAGCATTTTGTCTAAAATGACAAATTACATAATTTGTCCATTTTGGGTATGATTCCATTTATGCCGACCATTTCCGCGACCGAGGCCAAACAGAACTTTGCCGCCCTGATCGATCAGGCGCAGCGCGAGCCAGTCCGCATCCAGCGGCACGAACGCGATGTGGCCGTGCTCGTTTCGGTCGAAGAATATTCTCGTCTGCAGAGGGACCGTTGGTCTTCGTTCAATCGTTTGTCGACGGCGGCGGCTGAGCGCGCCAAGGCCCAGGGTCTCACCGAAGAAGTTTTGGCTGAGATTCTGGCCGAATAATGGGCGAGTCGGGACGATTCGTGCTCGACACGAATGTGGTAATCAGCTCGATCCTGTTTCCAGGTTCAGTTGTGCATCGAGCCATGCTGCATGCACAGACGGGCCGGATTCTGGCCTCCGACGCTACGATCCTCGAACTGATCCAGACCCTTAACCATTCTCGCTTTGATCGATATATCGACACGGGCATTCGGCAGGCGCTTGCTGCAGAATACGTGAGCGCCTGCGACCTGATTCCGATACCGTTCCCCATTCGTGCCTGCCGCGATCCCCGCGACGACAAGTTTCTCGAGGTCGCTTTGCATGGCCAGGCCAACGTGATCATCACCGGCGATCAGGATCTGCTGGTGCTCCATCCGTTGCAGGAGATCGCGATTCTCACTCCCGCGCAGTTTCTGGAGCAACGTCCCGCCATTTGAATCCGAGTCCGCAGCCTCATCACTGAACCTCCTCAATCGAGCTATCCTAAAGCCAAAGAAGGCAACCACTCATGGCAAATCCCAACCCACCCGCCGGCCGGGTCGCCGTTTACTGCGGTTCGGCAAACGGCAATGATCCGGCCTTTCGCGCTGCAGCTATCGCTCTCGGCTCGGCGATTGCCGAGGCAGGCTGGGGCCTGGTTTATGGCGGCGCCAACGTCGGCCTGATGGGCGCGGTGGCGGATGCGGCACTGGCCGGCGGCGCTGAAGTAATCGGCGTGCTGCCCGAAATTCTCTCCGACCGCGAAATCGCCCACACCGGACTTACGCGCCTTGAAACCGTCGCCACCATGCACCAGAGGAAGGCGCGAATGGTGGACCTCGCCGACGCCTTCATCGTTCTGCCTGGCGGCTACGGCACTCTCGATGAGCTGCTCGAAATCGTCACCTGGTCCCAGCTTCGCATTCACGCCAAACCCTGCGTCCTCGTCAATGCCGCGAATTTCTGGGATGGGCTCCTCAAGTTTCTCGACTCTACAGTTGCGGCCGGCTTTCTCAAGCCTGAAAACCGCAAGCTGCTGCGCGTGGCCTCAGATGCCCAAGAAGCAGTCTCGCTGGCCATCGCACACCGCGGCTAAAATCCCGCCGCCCAACCATCTCATTTTCCGACTCGGCAAACATGCAGCCAACGAATCGCGAGCCGCCCCGCATCGTATGTCGAGAAAACCGCGAATGGAAGTGAGAAGGCTAAGCCGAACCCTCACGTAGCGTGTTTTAATAGATTGGTTTAGACATGGAAGCAGTGGTTATTCGCAGCGATTGGGTAGGTCGGCTTATCGAGGACAAGTTCACCCTTCTCCTGTGGCTAGGGGAGTCGGGCGATGGCGGTGTCTTTCTCACCGATCTCGATGGCCCAGGGTCAAAAAAGGCAGCCATCAAGCTCGTCCCGGCCGGCGATGATGCAGAAGCGCGCCTGTCCGCGTGGAAAGCTGCGACCGCGCTCTCCCATCCCAGCTTGACTCGCGTCTTTCAAGCGGGACATTGCCAGGCTGCGTCGGCAATTTACGTAGTCACCGAGTATGCCGAAGAAGTACTGGCCCACATCATCCCCGAGCGCCCCCTCACGCCGGACGAAGCCCGCGAAATGCTTGAGCCTGTACTCGAAGCCCTTTCTTATCTGCACGGTAAAGGCCTAATCCACGGCCATCTCAAGCCTTCGAACATTCTCGTCATCGATAACCAGTTGAAGATCTCGTCAGACGGTGTTCGACGCGCCGGCGATTCCCTCAAACCGGAGGCTCTCTCGATCTACGATGGGCCCGAAACCGCGAAGACGCCTCTCAACCCCGCCGCCGATCTTTGGTCGCTGGGCGTGACGCTCGTTGAAGCGCTGAACCAACATCCGCCGCTCTGGGAGCGGTCATCCACCAACGATCCGGTTGTGCCGAATTCGATTCCGCAACCTTTTCGCGATATTGCGCAGGGAACTCTCCGAGTTGATCCGGCGTGTCGCCTCTCCGTCAGTGAAATCAAGAGCCTGCTCGATCCTGCCTCATCTATTCAGCCTGCACCGGCTGCCGTCGTTTCCGCTCCAATCGTGGCTGAGCCGCTTCCAAAGCCGGTCCCTGAGGCTCCCGTTAATGAGATCCCCACCGCGCAAATCCAGACGGCTAAACGCATTAATTTCCGCACGTTGGCCGCTCTCGCCGCCGTTCTCGTAGTGATTGTGGCGATCGGCGCCCTGGTCATGCGGTCGCATAACGAGCCATCGCCTGTGGCCAGCCAGACGCAGCAGGATGCAGCGCCGTCCGCAGCCGTCTCACCCCAAGGCTCGGCTCCGGCGGACACAGCCAGCAGCAATCTTGCCGTGAATTCGCCGGTCGACGCAGATGTCGCAGAGCGGGTGATGCCGGACGTTCCAACCAACGCGCAAAGGACCATTCACGGCACGATCAAGATTCGCGTCCATGTTTCTGTCGACCCGAGCGGCACCGTCACCAACGCCAGAATCGTATCCTCCGGCGGAAGCCGATACTTCGCCGAGAGAGCTCTCAAAGCCGCCGAACGCTGGAAGTTCAAGCCCACCCAAGCCAATGGCCAGCCGGTCGCCGGCGCATGGGTCTTGCACTTCGAATTTCGACGCAGCGGGACTGAGGTCTCGCCCGTTCCATCCGATCGCTAAATCTAAGATTTAGTTAGGCACGCCGGTCGTTTCTTCAGCGGCGAAGGTGCACTCGCGGCACTGGCAGTGCCGGCGCAAATAATCCCATGAATAGATGCCGCCCGAGTGCCCGTCAAGCCAGTTGAACTGCAAGGCATAGCGTCCAACGGCGTGCGCGCTGGCCGGTTTCGCTGGCGGCGCATACATGGGCAACAATTCAGCGGGCTTGGTCTTACCCTGGCCGGCTTTGCGACCCTGGAGCTTGCGCTCTTCTATGCAGGTTGCACAGGGACAAGCGTTGCGCAGCCATGCAAAAGTCCACGCGCTTCGGTGACCGTCAGTCCAGTCAATCTCCAGGCCTTTGCCCGTCGTCAGCAGCACGCGAACTTTTTCCGGCGTAATGGCGATGCGCGGAAGCGCGACCTCTTCAGCCTCGCGGGCGTTCTCTTCTGCGCTGACAATGCGTATGCCTTCGTGGCTCATGATTCTATTCTAAGCGGAATCGAAAACGCTCGCTCTTACCGCGTCTTCCAGAAGTACCAGGCGGCCATCGAAAAGCCGATGAAGATCACCAATCCGCGCAAAAACGATTGCGGCACCATCCGAGCAAAGCGCGCCGAGCTATACCCCCCAATCGCGCAGGCCACCATCGCCAGCAGGCAATAGCGCCACTCTACCTGGCCGCTGACCACAAAGATGACGAACGCGACTCCGTTGGCCATCGTGGTCGAAACCACCTTGAGGGCGTTGATCTCGTTCAAATCCTGAAAGCCGAACAGCGACAGCAAGCTGATGATGAGGAATCCGGCGCCGGCGCCGAAGTATCCGATATAAAAGCAGACCACGATGGTGAAGAGAAACACCAAAGTCCGGCGCTGGGGCCGATCGGTGGGCAATATCGATCGCCGGCGCCGTTCGATCCAGCGCGACATGGGCCCGCTGATCGCGAAGATCGTCGCCGCGACCAGTAGCAGCCAGGGAACCAGGTGCATGAAGGTAGTCTGCGGTGTGCTGAGCAGCACCAGCGCTCCCGCGGTTCCTCCCAGTAGTCCTGCAAGAGCCATTGGCCACGCCAGCCGTTTGTTCTTTTTGATGTCCTCTCGATAAGCCGCGATCGAGGTAAGCTGCCCCGGCCACAAGGCAACGGTATTGGTGGCGTTCGCCCGCACCGGCAGCATTCCCGTCGACAGCATGGCCGGAAACAGCAGGAACGATCCGCCGCCCGCGACCGCATTCAAGACTCCTGCGATAAACGCGGCCACCGGCAGCCAAATCCAATGCCAGTCGATGGTTGGGGAAACGCTGGAGAGGGCGACCATTCGACCTTTATTGTAGTGGGTCGGGCACAATGCGGAAAAAGCTCTTTTGACCGACCGCGGTTGCTCAAGCTCTGCGGAAAATTGCCTCAACTGTATTACCGCATCATCGCGCCGAACCTGCGCATAAACCCTGCAAAATCTCGCAAATTTCTCCCCAAATCCATCAGGCATAATCAAATCACGATGGCGCTTTTGTGGAACCCGGAAAGCTGGTCGCACCGTTTAGCTGAATTGGAGGCGCAATCGGGCGACCTCAAAGAGGCGCCGTTGCGCCGCGACGTGCGTTCGCTCGGCATGTTGCTCGGCGAAGTTCTCCGCGAACAATCCGGCGAAGACCTCTTCGATCACGTCGAGGCTCTGCGACAGGGAACCATTCGCCGCCGCGATGCCGAAGCGCGTGGCAGCGAAGAGGAAGCCGCTCAGCAGGCCGCGACCGCGCTTGATCTGGTTCATTCGCTGCCCGTCGAGCGCGCCATCCTGCTCACCCGCGCCTTTGCCTTCTACTTTGAACTCATCAACTTGGCCGAGACCAATCACCGCAAGCGCCGCCGCATTGCCCTGCAACTGAGTGGCGAGGCAGGCCGTCAGCGCGGTTCGCTCGCCGGCACTCTGAGCGAGATGCGCCGCGTCGGCATCACCGCCGAAGAAGCCATGGATTGGCTCCGCCGCGTTCTCATTGTCCCGGTTTTTACGGCGCATCCTACTGAGGTGGCGCGCCGCTCGGTTATGTTCAAGCGCCGCCGCATCGGCGAGTTTCTGGCCGCCCTCGACCGCATTCCCGTCCCCCAACAGGACCTTGCTCGCCTCGAAGAACTGGTGCTGGCCGAGATCACCAGCCTCTGGCAAACCGACGAAGTCCGCTCCCATCGCCCCACCGTCTACGACGAAGTCAAGATGGGCCTCGACTACTACGACGTCTCCATCTTTGCCACGCTGCCCGCGCTCTATCGCGAAATCGCCGAGGCTCTCCACTCCTCGTATGGCCTCGAACTCGAAGCGCACACCCTGCCGCTCGTCATCACCTTCGGCTCCTGGATCGGCGGCGATCGCGACGGCAATCCCTTCGTTACCCCTCAAGTCACGCGCGATGCGGTCAAACTGGCTCGCGGCCATCTGCTCCTCTATTACCAGCGCCAGCTTGAAGAGATCATCGACCTCCTGACCTCGAGCGCCCAGCAAATCCCGGTCAGCGACCAGCTGCTCGCGCGCCTGCGGGCCTATGTCGAACTGGTGCACACGCCGGAGGCCCAGGTCTTCGGCGAGCAATATCAATTCGAGTACTATCGCCGCTTCATCATCTGCGTCAAAGCCCGCGTCCAGCGCACCATGGAGCAGCCCGGCCCCGAAAACTCCGAGCTGCCCGTCACTTCCTACACGCTCGCCCAAACCCACGACAAGCTTACCCAGGCCTTGCCTCCTTATTGCTCCGTAGACGAGCTGATCGGCGACCTCGAGGCGCTGCGCTGGTCGCTAGCCGACAATCGCGGCCTGCGCATCGCCCGCACCCTCGTCGATCCGCTGATCGTCCAGGTACGCACCTTCGGACTTCATCTCCACACTCTCGACATTCGCCAGCATGCGCGCGTTCATGCCACCGCGTTGCAGGAGGCTGTGGCCGACACCGTGGGCCAGCACCTCCCCGGCGCCCTGTCCGAACAGACCGCCAGCGTGCTTGAGACCTTCCGCGTCGTCTCCGAAATCAAGACCGGCTGTTCGCCCGAGACCATCCGCAACTACGTCATCAGCGGCGCTTCCTCGGTTGAAGACATCCTCGCCGTCGTGCGCCTCTCCCGCCTCGGCGGCGTCCAGGTCGAGGGCTCCGGCCGCGATCCCGGCCTCATGCCCGTGCCCCTCTTCGAGTCCATCGAAGACCTGCGCCAGGCCCCCGCCATCTGTCGCGAGCTATGGAACCGCCAGGACTACCGTCAGCTCATGGCCTCGTGGGATAACTGGCAGGAAGTCATGCTCGGTTACTCCGACTCCAACAAAGACGGCGGCATGCTCACCAGCACCTGGGAGATTTTCCGAGCCCATCGCGACCTCCACATCGTGGCCCGTGAGGCTGGCGTGAAACTCCGCCTCTTCCACGGCCGCGGCGGCACCGTCGGTCGAGGTGGCGGCCCGACTCATCGCGCCATTTTTGCTCAACCCATCAACTCCTTCGACGGCCAGTTGCGCATTACCGAACAAGGCGAAGTGCTCAACTTCAAATATGCCGATGAAGTGCTCGCCGAACGCAATCTCGAACTGATGATTGCCGCCGCAGTCGACGCTCTGGCTCGGCCCAACGCGCGCGATCCCGAAGGTCACTTCACCGGCATCCTCAAGCCGGAGTGGGAAGCCGCCTTCACCGAACTTTCCGACGTATCGCATGCGTTCTATCGCAAGCACATTCTTGAAGATCCCGAAGTGGTGACTTACTTCGAACAATCCACGCCCATGGCTGAGTTGGAGCAGGCCAAGATAGGTTCGCGCCCCTCGCGACGCAGTTCGTCGCCAAATCTCGCCGATCTTCGCGCCATTCCTTGGGTCTTTGGCTGGACCCAATCGCGCTTGCTTGTTCCCGCCTGGTTCGGCGTCGGGTTTGCGCTTGAGCGGTATCTCGAACATTCCGGCGCGCTCGAACTTCTGCAGGACATGGCGCAGGAGTTCCCCCTGTTCATCGACCTGTTGCGCAACGTCGAAATGGCCCTGGGCAAAGTCGATCTCGCCACTGCGCGCCTCTACTCGTCGCTGGTCGAAGATACCGAACTCCGCGAGCGCATCTACGACCTGTTCGAAGCCGAGTTTCATCGCTCCGTGCGCGCAGTACTCGCCATCACCCAGCAGTCCGAGCTGCTTGAAGACAACCAGGTCCTGGCACGGTCGATCAAGCTCCGCAATCCGTATGTTGACCCCATGCACCTCATCCAGGTCGACATGCTCCGCCGCAAGCGCGCCGGCGAAGACACGCCCGAAGTAAACCGGGCCATCGCCGCCACCATCAGCGGCATCGCCGCCGGCCTGCGGAACACCGGATGAGCCAAATCCTCGAACCTCAGTCGCAGGCGCCCTTGCCATGTCCGGCCCCGCCGCACTATCTTGTTGTTATGCATCGATGTCGCTAACACCGCCCTGGTGAGAGCTCCGATGCCAGAAGTGCGTCCAATTGCGCGCATCCTCATTTCAACTGACAGCTCCACCATCCCCTCCAATCGAGCCAACGCAGCAGCCGGGGCTATCTCCCGGAAAGAGGACAACATCATGGCGAATATTGCTTCGAATGTGACAGAACTGATCGGCAGAACGCCCTTAGTGCGGCTGAATCGCATCTCCGCAGGCTTGCCCGGTACGGTGGTCGTTAAATTGGAAAGCCAAAACCCCGCCTCCAGCGTAAAGGACCGCATCGGGCTGGCGTTGATTGAGTCCGCCGAAAAGGCCGGCAAAATCGAGCCCGGAAAGACCGTACTCATCGAGCCGACCAGCGGCAACACGGGCATCGCGCTGGCCTTTGTGGCCGCAGTCAAGGGCTACCGCTTGATCCTCACCATGCCCGAGACGATGAGTTTGGAACGCCGCACCGTCTTGCTCGCGTTTGGCGCCGAGATCGTGTTAACCCCAGGCCCCAACGGCATGAAGGGCGCAGTCGCCAAGGCCGAGGAACTTCTGTCCAAGACGCCCAACGGCTACATCCTGCAGCAGTTCAACAACCCCGCCAATCCCGCGATTCACTATGCGACCACCGGTCCGGAGATTTGGAACGATACGGATGGCAAGGTGGACTTTCTCATATCCGGCGTGGGCACAGGCGGCACCATCACCGGGGCCGGCAAATATATCAAGGAGCGCAAGCCAGGGTTCAAGGCCATTGCTGTTGAACCCGTGGACAGTCCCGTTCTCTCCGGCGGCAAGCCCGGACCGCACAAGATCCAGGGAATCGGGGCCGGCTTTGTCCCTGGCGTGCTCGATACGCACATCATCGACGAGATTATCCAGGTGACCAACGACGAGTCCATTGCCCTGGCGCAGCGATTGCCTCGGGAGGAAGGGCTGTTCGTTGGCATCTCCTCGGGAGCGGCCGTGGCTGCGGCTCTCAAGGTCGCGGCTCGCCCTGAAAATGCCGGCAAGCTGATTGTCGTGATCCTGCCCGACTTCGGCGAGCGTTATCTATCGAGCGTCCTGTTTGAGCCCCTGCGCCAGCAGGCCCTGGCTACGCCCACCGAGCAGATCGCGGTTGCTGCGACGGCGTAAGCACCTCGATGGCCGGCGGGATGAACTCGTCCCGCCGGCCATCATCCCCTCCGTTCTACGACCAGTTTTTGCGACGCCTACCCATGTCCGTGTTCGAACGCATTCGCGACGACATCGACTCCGTCCTGGAGCGCGATCCTGCAGCGCGCTCCTGGCTTGAGGTCTTCACCTGCTACCCAGGACTCTGGGCGGTTTGGATTCATCGCATCTCCCACAGTCTTTGGCGCGCACGATTGCGACTGGCGGCGCGGATGCTGTCGCAGGTCGGTCGCTTTTTCACCGGCGTCGATATTCACCCCGGCGCTCTCTTAGGCAGGCGCATCTTCATCGACCACGCCATGGGTGTCGTCATCGGCGAAACCGCAATCGTAGGCAGCGACGTCACGCTCTATCAAGGAGTGACGCTCGGTGGCACCGGAAAGGGCCATGGCAAGCGTCATCCCACGGTATGCGACGGTGTCTTCATCGGCAACAATGCTAATGTGTTGGGCAATGTGACCGTCGGCGAAAACTCACGCGTCGGCGCCGGCTCCGTTGTCCTGTCCGATGTGCCCCCCAACTCGACAGTCGTCGGAGTACCGGCTCACATCGTCTATCGCAACGGCCAGCGCGTGCTGATCACCGATCCTCACGATGTTAAGGATCCGCTCTCCGACGCACTGATCGCTCTCTCCGCCCGCGTTGAAGAACTGGAGCAGCATCTCGGCGCGCATGCTCGCAGCGTTGAACCGTTCGCCGCAGAAGAGGCCGATCGCAGTGCCTATCGCGAAGAACTCGATCGTCTGCGTGATTTTGTTTCGATGGGCGAGGGCATTTAGCCGCATCAACCATCGCATGCACTATCCAAGCAAATCTATTTCGGCAACTGGCTCGTGTCCCATCCGCCGCCGAGTGACCGAATCAACTGCACCGACGCCGCAAATTGTCGACTCTCAAGATCTGTAAGCGTGCGCTGATTGCTGATCAGCGTAGTCTCGGCGGTCAGCACTTCCAGATAACTCGTCGCCCCACCCTTGTACCGCTGGTTTGAAAGATTGAGCGATCGCTGTGCCGATTCCACGGCCCTCTGTTCGACCGCGGCCTCCTGGTCCAGAATGCGAAGCGCGGAAAGATTGTCCTCAACATTTTGGAATGCAGCGAAGATAGCGACCTTGTAGTTCGCGGCTTGCGCCTCGTAGTTATGACGCGCCTGGTCGCTCAAAGCATGGCGCTGTCCTGCATCGAACAGCAGTTGCGCTGCCTGCCCGCCTAGAGACCAGAGCGCGCTTGGCCCTTGTAGCCACGTACCGCCATGCGTGCTCTCAAAGCCACCCGTTCCACCCAGCGTAATGGTTGGATAGAACGCACTGACAGCTACTCCAATCTGCGCATTCAACGCTGCCGTACGACGTTCAGCAGCGGCGATGTCGGGACGACGTTCGAGTAGCTGCGACGGAACCCCAACCGGTACCTTCGGCAACGGCAGATCCAGCGGAGAAAACGGAATGCTGAAATCGGGAAGATTGATCTCGGCAATCGTGCCCACCGCATGCTCGAATTGCGCCCTTGCCACCCCCACGTCGACTAACTGCGCGCGCACCGTTTCGAGTTGCGTTTGCGCCTGCTCCACGTCAACCTGCGTGGCCACTCCACCTTTGAGGCGTCGTGTTGCCAGATCTAATTGGCGCTCAAGATCGGCCACAGTCGCAGTGAGCAACTTGATCTGCGAGTCGAGTCCGCGCAGTTCAAAATAATCCTGTGCCATGTCTGCCTCGAGCGACAGGTTAACGTTGGCCATGTCAGCAGCGCTGGCCTGCGCATTATCGCGAGCTGCCTCGACCGTACGCCGAATGCGGCCCCAAAAATCCGGCTCCCAACTAGCCTGCCCCGTGAGCTGCAGATCGTTGTAGTTTGTCGGAGTCTGGTTAGTAGCAAGCGGGCGATTTGACGATGTTTTCTCGTGCGTAAACGATGGTCCCGCAGACAATGTGGGGTAGAACTGGGAGCGTGCCGAGGCAACCTGATCGCGCGCTGCCAAGTAAGTTTCGTAGGCACTGCGCAAACTCTGGTTGTTAGTTGCGATTCTCTCTTCGAGCTTGTTCAACTGGGGATCGTTATAGACCTCCCACCACTTGCCGCGCAGCATTCCATCGGAAGGCGACGCCGTCTGCCACGAGCCGCCACCATCGGGAGCCGGCGGGGGAACCAGCACTGTGGGCGCACCGGTCTCTTTATAAGTAGCAGGCGCCGTATAACCAGGCTTACTATAATCCGGACCTACCGGCTTGCAGCCCGTCAACAGAGACAGCGTGATCAAGGCCGTCAAGCTACCAATCCACGGTGAAACACGTTGCGGCGACGCCCGCATCTTTACTTGCCTCCCGCGTTGGTTGGGCTGCCTGCGTTGCCCTGATTCGATCGAGACTCGACATGAACCTTCTCGCCTTCGATGATCGAGTCTGGCGGATCTTGAATTACCTGGTCATTAGCACCCAGGCCCGAAATCACCTGTACCGTCGCACCATCGTCTTCTCCAATCACGATCGGGACAAGGTGTGCGGTGTTTCCATTGGCGACCGTCCCAACCCGCAGGCCCTCGCGACGAAAGATAAGTGCGGAAACAGGAACAATGTAAGTCTGACCGACTTCCGTTGCCTTGAAATGCACTTGGGCAAGCGAGCCCGGCAGCAGTTCACCGGCCTGGTTGTTCACGTCTATCTCCACCAGCAGAGTGCGATTAGTGGGGTCGATGGCTTGCGCGGTTCTCACTAACGTTCCCTCGAACATCTTTCCCGGATGCTCAGGAAAACCGAGTTCTATCTTCGCGCCGCGCTTGATTGATTGCGAATAGACCTCGGGAACGTTGGTGTAAACACGCAGAGTCTCAATTGCCTGCATGTGAAACAACTCGTTGGCGGCGCCCTCGTTGATAAGTTGACCAGTGTCAATTCCGCGAGCCGTTACCACGCCATCAAATGGCGCGTAGATTCTTTCAAAGCCTTGTAACTGCTTCAAGCGTTCCACATTGGCTTGAGCCGAGCGAACCGTTGCCGAAGTAGAGGCTGCCTGGTTCACAAAAGTGTCGGTATCTTGCCGCGAAACCGCATCCGATGTAACTAAGTCCTTGTAGCGGTCAGCTTGTATGTGCGCGTTGTTCGCGGTAGCTTCGGCAGTGGCCAAGTCAGCCTGGGCCTGCTTCAGTTGCTGGTCCAGTTCCGGCGTTGCAATCTCAGCCAGCAGAGCTCCCTTTTTCACCCGCGCGCCAATGTCGAAGTACCACTTCGTTAAATAACCGGAAGTCCGCGCATAGATAGGTGCGTCCGTGTAGGCGCTGACATTTCCCGGCAACATGAAGTTATCCAAAGGCGCACCCGGTTTGGGCGGCAAGGCAATCACCGAAGGGGCAGCCAATTCATTCGTCGTATCTGCGAGCACCTTGTCGTTGTGTATGCGCCGCATAATGCCGGAGCCGGCCAGGACCGCTGCCACGATGACCACGACAGCGACGGCAACAAGAGCGCCGCGCCCCGAGATTGCCGCATGTTCGGGCGCAGTCTCGTGGTCGTGTGAGCCTTGCTGGTTGCGCGCGGGTGCGGGATTGGCGCCGGATTTCGGATTAGGTTCGTTCGTCATCGAGTTACTCCGTTTGCTGGTCAAACTCATCAAAGGTCGTGGCTGAGGCAGTGCCCAACGCTTGTTGGCGCCGCCTGCCGAGCCAGCCGTGCACAACCGCAAAAAATGCCGGCACAAAGAAAAGAGTAGCTACAGTAGCAAGCAGCAGTCCACCAATGACGGCGCGCCCCAGGGGAGCATTTTGCTCGCCTCCATCCCCCAGACCGAGGGCCATCGGAACCATGCCGATAATCATCGCAAGCGCCGTCATCAGCACGGGACGGAAGCGTACGAAACCGGCATTCAGAGCGGCTTTGCGCGCGTCTCCCACTAATATCTCCAACTGTTCTCGAGCAAAGCTGACCACCAGGATGGAGTTAGCCGTTGCCACGCCCATACACATGATGGCGCCGGTGAGTGCCGGCACGCTGAGTCGAGTATTGGTGAGAAACAAGAACCACGCGATGCCCGCCAAAGCCGCCGGCAGCGCCGAGATAATCAAGAATGGATCGAGCCACGATTGGAAGTTCACCACGATCAGCAGATATACAAGCAGGATCGAAAGAGCCAACCCGCCAATGAGACCGATGTAGGACTTATACATCGTCTCGCTTTGCCCGCGCAGAATGAAGTGCGAGCCGCGCGGTAGTTCCTTGGTGTGCCGATCGATGATCTTTTCCATTGCGCGGGTCACCGTGCCCAAGTCGGTTCCGTCGACATTTGTATAAATGTCGAGCACCGGTTGAACGTCGTAGTGGCTTACAGTTCCCAACTCTGTGCCGGGAACGATGGTGGCAAGATTGCCCAGCACCTGCACGGGTTTCGGCGCACCAGGTGCAGCCGTGCTGTTCGACGTAATCGGCAGTTGTGCTGACTGCGGCCCCGCCGTTACCGGCAGACTCTGCAATGCAGCCATCGAGTCGAGTCTATATTGAGGCGTCTGCGTGGCGACGTTATAGCTCACACCGTTACGAGGATCGAGGTAGAAACTAGGAGAGGTCTGAAAGCTGCCGCTCAACGCCACCAGCAGACTCTGAGCAACGTTCTGCTGCGTAAGTCCGATGGCCGAAGCGCGCGTTCGATCCACATTTACCGTCATGTTCGGATAGTCGAACGGCTGTTGAATGCGGGCGTCCGCAGCACCGGGCACATAGCGCACTTCATTGAGCATGCGCTCTGCCAGCGCGCGATTGCCATAAAGATTCGGGCCGACAATTTGGATATCGATGGGAGCCGATAGGCCAAAGTTCAAAATCTGGGTGACAATATCGACCGGCAAGACATAGAACGTAACCCCGGGATATTCATGTGCCAGCACAGACCGCAGGCGCTCCACATAAGGCGCTGTCGGATGGTGCTTCTCGGTTAGCTGCACCTGGATGTCGGCGTCGGCCGGCCCGATGGGCGCCGATGTTGAGTAGGAAAGGTTCAATCCCGAGTATGGCAAGCCGATGTTGTCGACAATGTTCACGATCTCATCGGCAGGAACATGCTGACGAATTGTCGAATCGATGTGATCGCATAAGGCCGCCGTCTCTTCGATGCGAGTGCCAGTGTGGGCTCTGACGTGAATCTTGAATTGGCCTGAGTCGACAGAGGGAAAAAAGTCCTGCCCCAGAAACGGAGCAAGCAATCCCACTGAGCCCACCGCAAACACCGCGAACAGAACCAGGAATATTCCAGAATGATCCAGGCACAGAGTCAGAAAGCGCAGATAACCGATGCGGAATTTTTCAAACTGCGATTCAAATCCAATTTGAAAGCGCACAAACGGATTGCGACTGGTTTTCTTCTTTTGCGCCTCGGCGTCATCGTGCTCCTTGAGCAGATAGCGCGCCATGGTGGGCACGACTGTTCGCGATAACAGGTAGCTGGCTAACATCGCAAACACGACTGCCTCGGCCAGCGGCACGAACAGGTAGCGCGCCACCCCGCTTAGAAAGAACATCGGCACGAAGACGATGCAGATAGCCAGCGTCGAGACCAAGGCCGGCGTAGCGATTTGCGCGGCGCCATCGAGAATCGCTTGCTCGATTTCCTTGCCTGATTCCAGGTTGCGGTTGATGTTTTCAATTTCAACCGTTGCATCGTCGACCAGGATACCGACCGCCAGCGCCATGCCGCCCAGCGTCATGATGTTGATGGTCTCGTGCAACATCGAAAGCACGATGAGCGAGCAGAGAATCGACAGCGGAATCGAGACCGCGATAATCAGCGTCGATCGCCAACTCCCCAGAAACACCAGGATCATGATTCCGGTCAGACAGGCAGCGATAATCGCCTCGCGAACCACGCCGTCGATCGCGCCGCGCACAAAGATCGACTGGTCGCTGAGCGCCGCAATCTTCAACTGCGGCGGGAACTGCCCCTTCATGCCGTCCAGCTTGGATCGGACACCTTCAATAATGTCGAGCGTCGACGCCGATCCTGTTTTCATAATGCTCATCAGGATTGCACGCCGGCCGTCCACTCGCACGATATTGGTTTGCGGGGGATTGCCGTCGCGCACATGAGCTACGTCGCGGATGTAAATCACAGCGCCATTCACGGTTCGTATCGGCAGATCGTTCAGGGCCGCAACCGCATCCGGAGCCGAGTTTGTTTCTATTGCGTATTCAAAGCGGTCAATCTTCATGGTGCCGGAAGGCACAATCAGGTTTTGCGCACTGACAGCGTTCACTACATCGCCGGGAGACAATCCCTTGGCTTGCAAAGCAGCGAGATCGATGTCCACCTGGATCTGCCGCTGCTTGCCGCCGTAGGGATAAGGCGTCTGCGCGCCCTCAACGGTTGCTAACTGGGTGCGGATCGTATTCTGTCCCAGGTCATTTAACTGCTGCTCGCTCAAACCAAGACCGGAGAGCCCCAGTTGCATCACCGGGACGCTCGATGCGTTGTATTGAATGATGAATGGCGGTGTCGTTCCCGGCGGCAGGCTGCGCAACTGAACCTGGCTGATCGAGGTGATCTCAGCCACTGCCGACGCAACGTTTACACTCGGCTGAAAGAAGATTTTGATGATCGCAATACCGTTCAGCGATTGCGATTCGATGTGTTCAATGTCGTTGACCGTGGTTGTCATGCCGCGCTCGCTGTTCGACACGATGCGGTTGGCCATCTGGTCGGCAGAGAGACCGGTATACTGCCAAACCACGGTCACAATCGGAATATCGATGTTCGGAAAGATATCCGTGGGCATCGTCGTGATGCTGAAGACGCCGAGAATCAGAATTAAAAGCGCGAAGACGACAAAGGTATAAGGCCGTCGCAGCGCAAGCCGGACAATCCACATCATAAGGCAGGTACTCGCTCCTGTACCGGTTTGCTCGTTGCGGAGGTACTTGTATGTTGAGTTGTCAAACCCGCCGGAAAGTATGAGCCCGCTCTAACGCCAGAGCAGGCCACATCCATGCAGATCCATCTTTTCGACATCCGCTCGATTCTCTAATGGTAGACGAAGATCGAGGGGTAATTGCAATGTGCACGATCAACGGCCAGAATCCCAATGATTTAGAGACGCTTGGCGGGCCAAAATGACGCAATTTTCAGTCACCTTGTCTCACTTGCCAACTTACTTAGAGTGGATTCCAACTAATCGTCCGGAAGAGTAGCCGGAGAAGTTGAAGTTACTTGGAAAACGGCTCTCAAAGCGCAAGAAGGCCCACCAAAAGCACGGTAGCGCCCACCGCGAGGCTGACCTTATCGCGAATCGCGAAGATCACCGGGTCCTCATTCAGTTGCCCGCGCGTAGCCAGAAGCCATACCCGGTTGAGCCAATAAAGCAGCAACGGTACAGCGAGCCATAACCGGCTCGCATGGCGATAGAGGTCCGATACGTCGGGCCGGCCAATATAGAGCATAAAGACAACAACAGCCGCATACGCGCTGGCCGTGCCAAAGCTGCGCATCTGGCCCAGATCCGTTACCAGGTAACCGCGTCCCGGACTAGCCGCAACACCACGCTCGCGCAGATTCACAAGTTCGCTTACCCGCTTGAGCATAGCCAATGACAAAAACAGAAACGTCGAAAAACCCGCCAGCCAAGGGGATATATCGGTCCCGGTAGCCGCGCCACCAGCCAGCATGCGCAGGGTATAGAGCCCCGACAGCATCAAAACATCAACCACCGCGAGGCTCTTGAAGTAGATGGAATAGGCCATCGTAGACACGATATAAACGCCCAGCCAGAAGGCAAAACCCATCGGCAGCAGCGGCAACAGCGACGCCGCACAAGCAATCAATATGAATACCAGCGCGATGCCATCCGTCACCTGCAAATCGCCTGACGCGAAAGGCCGCAGACGCTTGGTTGGATGGCGACGATCGCTCTCCATGTCAAGCAGGTCGTTGATCAAGTAGTTGGCTGAGGCCACGAAACTGAAGCAGAAGAATGCCGCAATCGCCGCGCCCACACCGCTCGCCGACAACTTGTGCGACATCATCAGCGGCAGCAGGATCAGCAGGTTTTTTGCCCACTGGTGGATTCGAATCGCCTTGAACAGTGTCGAACCCAGCGGTCGTCGATCGACAAATGTCCGAGTCACTGCGATCTTGCGATAATGCAATCCCGCCAGCAAGCCGCGCGTGGGATTTGCCACCATCGCCTCGCCGGCATTTACCAACAGCGGTAAGTCTGCTCGCGAATTGCCAATGTAGTCGAACTCGCCAAACTGTTCCGCAAGCCGAGCCAGTTTCCGCGTGCTCGTCAAGTTAGTCGACGCGTCCGTCCCGAGTACACCATTGAAGATCCCAAGGTGTTCGGCGACGCGCTCAGCCAGCGGCGTATCGGCCCCGGTGGCAAGATAGATAAGCCGCCCGTCGCGGTGCTGATCTTGCAAAAAGTGCAGCAAGCCGGCGTTATAGGGCAGCCGCGTGACGTCAAGCAATGCGCCCTTGGCCACTTCCGTCTTCAGCCGCGCCCGCCCCCCGGCCAACCACAGCGGCAAGCGCCAAAACTCGAGCGGATGGCGTCGCAGAAATTGAAAGACCCCATCAAACAGCGTGTCGGACTTGACCAACGTTCCATCCAGATCGACGCATAGCGGCCTTAATTGACCGGCAGCGGTAGCGATAGTTGGACTCTGGGGCAACGTCTCCTCGCAATCAAACAGCCTGGTCGCAACGGAACGCTATAGCCCAATCCCTGTGCGGCAGCTTATAAGCCAACAGGGCGGGCGAGGATGAATTTGCGATCAGCGGCTCGTTCCATCTTACTATTGAAGTCGGCCCACTAGCCTGATAACACAAACAGCGGGCCTCCTGTCGAGGTCCCGCCGTTTAGGTCCGAACACAAATGCTTCCTATTTCAATTTGCGAATGCAGCTTCTTCCACGTGCGCGTTTTCCAGTAGCTTTACCGGATAATAAGCGTTGCGCGTGTACTGTTTCACCATGCGGTTGGTATTGAAGTAGGAGCCGTTGAAAGCCAGGGTCGTGCGCATCACGCGAGCCCACTTTTCAGGAGCCTGCAGGTAGAGCGGTACGATCGAATTTTCCAACTTGTCATAAAGCGAAGTGGCTTCGTCCAAGTCCGTGGCGCCATCTTCGATAGCCCATCCGGTCACGCCCTCAATGCAGCCCTCAATCCACCAACCGTCCAGGATCGACAAGCTCGGCACGCCGTTTAGCGCGGCCTTCATGCCGCTAGTGCCCGACGCCTCATAAGGACGTCGCGGCGTATTCACCCAGACATCCACGCCCGCCGTCAAAAGCGCGCCCAGATCCCAGGCATAGTTTTCGAGATACACAATGCGGAGGACGTCATTCGACAATGCCGAAGCACGTTCGATTACTTGCCGGATGAGCGCCTTGCCCGGTTCGTCTTGAGGGTGAGCCTTACCCGCATAGAGTATCTGCAACCCACCCGCTTCGGTGGCAATTTTTAACAAGCGCTCAGGATCGGTGAACAGCAAGTCAGCACGCTTGTACGTGGCTGCGCGGCGAGCAAAACCCAGCGTCAGAACCTTGGGGTCGAGCACCAGGCCAGACCGCGATGCCACCTCGGCCAGCAGTTCTTCTTTAGCGCGCGCGTGAGCGTGCAGCATTGCATCCAGCGGCAGATCGATCGCGTTGCGCAGATACAAATTGTCGCGCCGCCATGCCGGAATATTCACGTCCAGCATCTGCTGCACCGGCTCTGAGACCCACGTTGGAGCATGAACTCCATTGGTGATGGAATCGATGGCAAACTCGGGAAACATCTCCCGCGAGACCTTGCCATGCTGCATCGCCACGCCATTGGCATAGCGCGAAAAGCGCAGCGCCACCAGCGTCATGTTCAGCAATCCCTCGTGGAAGCAGTTGAGCTTTTGCAGCCGCGCCGTGCGCTCGCCACCCAGAATTCGCACCGCCTGTTCCGTCGAAAAACGGTCGTGACCGGCGGGAACCGGCGTGTGCGTCGTGAAAACACACTTGCTACGCACCAGCGCCACGTCTGATTCGTTCACGCCGCTCAATGGACCGCCCGCCAATTGGCTTTCGAGCAGTGCCAGCGTCAGCAGGGCTGCGTGACCTTCGTTCATGTGATACACGTTTACATTCAGGCCCAGCGCCTTGGCCATCCGCGCGCCGCCCATGCCCAGCACAATCTCCTGCTGCAGGCGATAATTGGTGTCGCCGCCATACAGGTGGTCGGTCAAACCGCGATCCCATCCTGAGTTCCCGTCCAGATCCGTATCCAGCAGGTAGATCGGAAGTACGTGTCCGGAACGGCCTTCGAGGTTGTAGCGCCACGCTCTGATCGTCACGGTTCGGTTTTCAACACAGACCGTAACGCGAGCCGCCTCTTCCGTACAAAAGTCAGAGGGGTTCCACGACTGCACCTTCTCGGTCTGCACCCCCGTAGCGTCCAAGTGCTGCTCGAAGTACCCCTTGCGATGAAGAAGCGTGAAGGCGACCAGGGGAATGTTCAAGTCCGCAGCGGACCGCAACGTGTCTCCCGCCAGCACTCCCAAACCGCCAGAGTACGTGGGCATGGCAGGGTTAATGGCAATTTCCATTGAGAAATATGCCACCAGGCCAGAAGAAGGAAAAGTTTCGTATGCAAAAGGTCTTGATGTCGGGTGCATATATACCTAAGTCTCCGGTATGTCGCCACAGTGCTCGGCATTACCGTGGAATAAACTTCTACGCGGCGAATAGAGAGCCGCCCTGCTGGAATTCGTTTGAGAGATTCAACCCGATTCTAGCAAGGAACTCTCCAAAAAGAATGGCAATTATTGATTCTGTCTCATGAAAGGCGTTCGAACCAGGGTTTTCCCCATAATTGCGACTAGCGTTTTCATGCCCCGCTAGATTGGTACCCCTGATTTCCGTCTCATCAACAACCCTGAGAAACCTACAAAAAGCTAGTTAGATACTTGGATGCGGTCATCGACCTTGTGTGCACCACCTGAAGCGTGACAAATATGAATTTGCGGCACAATACCACTTTCGGCGGCATATCGTGCCGATAGCGACTCGACAAACTGCGCAGCGTGTTCCGTCTCCACCAGGTTGACCGTGCAGCCGCCAAAACCGCCTCCCGTGAGACGAGCCCCGATCAGGCCGGGCAGGTCCTGAGCCAGGGCCACCATTGAGTCGGCCTCCACGCAACTGGCTTCAAAGTCTTGGCTATAGCTGCGATGCGCAGCCGCCATCAAACGGCCCACTTCAGCCAGATCGTGACGAAGCAGCGCGTCCGCCGCCGCCACCGTGCGCAAGTTTTCGGTAATCACGTGTCGGGCCCGCTTCAAAGCATTGGTCGACATCTCGCCGCCCCAACGCTCCAGGTCGTCGGGCGTGGCATCACGGAGAAACTTCACTTCCGGCCGATGACGGGCAATGACCGCGCAGGCTGCTTCAACCTCCGCGCGCCTGGTCGTGTATTCGCCCCCCGAAACGGCATGTTTGACCATCGTGTTGGCGATCACCAGCGCCACCCCCGGCGGAATCGGGGCCAGTTTGTAGCTCAGGTCGCGGCAATCCAGCAGCAACGCATTGTCTTTAACCCCGTTCGCCGAGATGAACTGGTCCATGATGCCGCAATTTGCCCCGACAAACTCGTTCTCGGCGCGTTGGCAGAGGCGCGCCAATTTTGGTCCAGGGTAGCTGACGCCGATCAGCGATGTGACGGCGAGAGCGGTAGCCACCTCGACTGCCGCGGAACTCGACAAGCCTGAACCCAGCGGAACGTCGCCCCACAAGGTCAGGCTAAAGCTCGGAATCGCATGCCCTTCGCCGGCCAGAATCGCACAAACGCCGAGCGGATAGTCGCTCCAGTGATTACCGGCAGAGGTGGGCAACGCCGCAACATCAAAAATTCGCTCGCGCTGGTAATTCTCTGAATAAATGACGATCTTGCCATCGTTTCTGGGCGAAATAGCAGCCAGGGTGGCAAAGTCGATGGCCGCGGGCATCACGAAACCTTCGGCATAATCCGTGTGTTCGCCAATGATGTTCACGCGGCCGGGTGCGGCAAAAATAGCCGGTTCAGCGTTAAAACGCGCTGTGTGTAAAGAACGTAAAGAACGAGAATCTTGCATAAGGCTCCAGCCTAAAGTTGCTCAATTTCAATCTGCATCGGCCAAGTGCAGGATTCGCCTGCACCTAGCAAGCGCGACCATACTCCGGTTTGGGCCAGTGAATCCACCGGTGCGGTGGACGGTTCGAGCGCAACGCAGGACTGCTTCGGTCCCGGCCGATCGGGCCAACCACCATAACAAAGCCATAACCCTATATAAGGTGTCGCTGCGGGGTCAAAACGCACTCGAATCCGAACCCCGGCCGACGGCCGCTCAAGAGCACACCAACCGTCATCCCGATTGAGCGGTCCAGTGAACAACTTGTCGCCGATCGCGGACCCAGGCGGTTCGGCAAAACTCAAATCTGCTTCGCTGCCGTCTGCCGTCTTTGCCAGAGGCCAGTTGACGCGGTCGCCCCTCGTCCCGAGCCGGTTTCCGGCTGAACCCTCCACGCGCAACGATTCCACTGTCGAGGGCAGCTCGATACGGTCTCCGGCTTCCGACGCAAAGAGGATGTGCCCTGCCCATGACCATGGCACCGGCGCGTCCGAGGTGTTCGTCAAGGTGTATCTCAAGCGAAGTTTCCAGCCGTTTCCGCTTTCCATCGCCTTCAATGCGATCGACCGTTCCAGAGTCAACGGCAGCGAAAAGCAATTCGCTCGCAGGGTAATATGGTCGGCCGTTCCGTCGGAATTCGACTCGTCGGCGGGCCCTGGCTGCCATGCGACGCGCCAAAGATCGCCATGGTCAGGAATGTGCGCCGAGCCGTTTGCGGTCTCAACGCTGCATCCCGCAACCGATGGCAAACATTCGTCCCAGCCGCTGGCGTCGCTGTCCTCAAACGACATCGAGGAGTTGCGCGGAGCCAAAGCAGCCAGGGGCGCCTGCAGCAGCTCTCGCCCGTTAACGCGCAAGGAAGCAATCTTGCCGCCTAGATGAGGAAGGATGGTGAGAGCACACGCGCCCGACTGGATGAGAACGTTTTCTTTCCCGGCGCCAATTGTGCTAGTCTCCGCCATAAACTCTTCAGTTCCCATGAATTTCGTTCGAGACCGCCATCAACTCCTGCCAGATGCGTTCGAGCCATGCCTGGTGTTCTGGCTTCATCAGCACGGAACGCAGGCACGTTACCGTCGGATCATCCCCATCGAGCTCCGCGGTTCCAAACGGTCCTTCGGCTACGCCGGACGGTCCAAACCAGTGTAGCGGCAATTGTACTAGGGCAAAGTGTAGATTACGCGCCGCACACGCTTCGAAGATTTGGTGCGCAAGACCGGAAGCGTCTTCTGCGCTATTTGCCTTCATCTTCCAAACCACTATGTCGAGTTCGGGCGCGCCCGCCTCCAACGGTTCGAACAGGCCGCCGTGATCGTCGCGCAATCGGCGGTCCAATTCGATCGCCGCCGCACGGCCTTGCGCCAGTCCGCGCGCAAATTCCCCACCCGGCACTAACGGCAATAGCTGCTGCGTTGCCCATAATGCCACTGCTGCCGCACCTGCGCGCGAGCATTCCAGGCTGATTTCGCCCAGATGTAGTTCATTCGAAGTGAAATAGGTGTAAGGCGAATCGTGCTTGTAAAATCGGCCCACCGCAGGGTCGCGAAACAACACACATCCGCACCCGTAGGGCTGCAGGCCGTGCTTGTGCGGGTCGACGACGATCGAGTCGGCTTGCTCGATCGCTAAATAGGCCCGTCTGGCCGGCTCGTCAAGCGCCTCTGGAATCAGCCTGAAATAGCCTCCGTAAGCCGCATCGATGTGGACTCTAAATCCATATTTATCGCGAAGTTGCAGTATGGCATCAAGAGGATCGACGGCTCCGATCGCGGTTGTTCCCAGGGTGACGACCACGGTTCCCACATTGCCTTTGCGCAGCTCGCTCTCGAGCGCGTCCAGGTCCATGCGCCCCCGATTGTCGCTGGCGACGCTGTCGAACCTCAGCTTGAGCACGCCCGAAATGCGTTTATGGGTATAGTGAGCCTGTTCTGACCCGACAATGCGTTTGTCCGGAGCCAATTGCCCCGCCACCCATAGAGCTTCAAGGTTGGCGATGGTCCCGCTCGAGGTCAGGTGGCCAAGGTACGCTTTCCCCCAGCCAAACATCCCGGCAATCCCCGCAACCGCCTCGATTTCCATCTCGGAACTGGCGCGACCGCCATCGCGGGCATGGTTGTTCGGGTTGATGGCCATGGCCAGTGCATAGGCCGCTCGCGCCACCGGATGAGGCGGTTTGAGCATTTGCCCGGCATAAAACGGATGGAAATAGGGGTAATTATTGCCCAAAACGTGCGCCGTTTTGCTCAAAACAGCCTCAATTTCGACCAATTTTGACGCGCTAAACGGGTCGAAATCGACGTCTGGAAGCGTCTTAAATTCTTCCTGAAGCTGCGCCATAGCGCGTGCGAGCAAGCCGGGTACTGGATCGATTCCCATGGCGACCCTCTACCGTATCACATGCCGGACGGCCGTCGCCAAATGCTCATTCTGTGAGACTTCCGGGCCATGCGTCAGGTACTATCGGTCCACAAACCGAACAAAATAGGTACCCCGCATTTTGCGGGCGGTGGTACACTATCGCCAGCGTTAGAGCCGAACCGGGCGTGAGCAGTACTCGCCCAACCAAGCAAGATTCTGCCAGTGGTCGCTCCGATTCATCCAGCGCAATTCAATCCAGGAAACACGATCAAAATGGAACAAGGTACAGTGAAGTGGTTTAATGACGCGAAGGGCTTCGGCTTCATCTCGCGCCAGAACGGTGAAGACGTCTTCGTGCATTACTCTGCAATCAACTCTAGCGGTTTCAAGAGTTTGCAGGAAGGTCAAGCCGTGCAGTTCAACGTGGTGAAGGGGCCTAAGGGATGGCAGGCGGCAGACGTTCAGCCGCTCTAAATCACACTGGCCGCATTCCGGCAGAATCGAGCTAACACAAATGAGGACCGGGAGCGATCCCGGCCCTCATTTGTGTCTGTACAGGTCGTTTTTAGCTGCATTTTTAGAGATATTTCAGCCAAGTCTGACGCAAAAGTTGATGCCGGCAGCGATGACCACAAAGGGTGTAGTCGCATGCCGGCATCGGTGTCAAGCAGAGTTGTGAAACGTTCGGTCTCGTGCCCGTAAGCTACGAAGAGAACCCAAGGAACAACATCCAAATTTGAACCGGGTGGCCCGTCGAGTGCGTTCTGGTTGCGGCGATTCGTTCTGCCATTTGGGCTTCACCTATATTGCTTTCGTTGGGCGGACTGCCGAGCTGATTTTCTCTGCTTTCCGCCAGCTATCATCTCGTAAAGAGCGACAGCCTCTAACAACCTATGATGCGCTAAAGCGACCAACTGGGCGCATTACCTAAGATTGCAGCTCCCGAGGCGGACACCTGTCCCTCCCATTCCGGCACCAGAAAGCCCCGAACGGGATGGGCCTCGGGCCCGGGCTGATTGTAGTGATGCTTGCGCAATGCCTTGTCGATCTCGTGCAGGGCTTGGGCTTTCTCCATCTTCGTGGGGCGCTCCCAAAAAAGAGCGAAACCCTGACCACAAACGTTGCAATGAATCTCAGCGCCTTCGTTACAGCTCTTGCATAGTACTTGCATGTCTTGCCCTCTTGCGGCCCAAGCGCCACGACCGCAAGAAGTCACGATAGATCGGCGTCAGCATGGCTGCATATTCCTACTTTTTGGGATGGGCGCCGATCAATCGGGGTATGGATCGATACCACTCTTGTGTCAAGAAAATCAATTTACTGCACGTGGATTATGCGCGTCAATGCGAATAAGAGGGAAAAGAGGCTGAAACTCATTGCAGCCATGCTTGCTTACGAGCGTGGCAACGGCGTATTCATGCCGGCGATTGAAACGGCTCTGAACACGAAGCTTCCGGTATATCCTGAAGGGTCGCCGCTTTTTGGCTGTGTGCGGCAGAAACTTAGGGATTAAAACCAATGAGCTCGAAGACGATTGCCATTCATCTGCCTGATGGAGCTGTGCGCGAGGTTCCCGAGGGAACGACGCCTCTCGATATAGCTAACTCGATTTCGCCACGGCTGGCTGCAGTATCGGTGGTGGCCCGGTTGACGCCGATTGCCGGAGCGACCGTGGTGGGCACTGCCACTGAGTCGGGAGAAGAGGCGATGTATGCCGCCGAGGACAAGAGCGCTCCCCGGCTCGTCGATCTGGCGACGCCGCTGTCAGAGGACACGCGGCTCGAGCTCGTGACCGAGAAGGACCCGGAAGCTCTCAAAGTGGTTCGCCACTCGGCGGCGCACGTACTCGCGACGGCGGTTCTCGAACTGTTTCCTGAGACGAAGCTGGGACATGGCCCGGCGACCGATTCAGGGTTCTTCTATGATTTTTATCGCGAGAAGCCGTTTACGCCCGACGACCTGGCCTTGATCCAGACAAAGATGGCGGAAGTGGTGGCACGCGATGAGAAATTTGTGCGCGAGTACGAACCGCGTGAACAAGCGCTGGAAGAATTCGAGCGCGACGGCGATTTCATGAAGACACACTTCGTGAGCAAGTTCACCGAGCCTGGCGCGCAAGTAAGTTTCTATCGCAACGGTAAGTTTGTCGACTTTTGCCGTGGGCCGCATGTGCCATCGACAGGCCGCGTCAAGGCGGTGAAGGTTACCAATCTTGCCGGCGCGTATTGGTTGGGCGATGAGAAGAATCCGCAGTTACAGCGGATTTACGGGACTGCATTCTTTACGCAGAAGGCGTTGGACGAGCACTTCGCGCGGCTTGAAGAAGCGGCCAAGCGCGATCATCGCGTCCTGGGCAAACAGCTTGATCTGTTCAGCATTCAGGAACTAGCCGGAGCGGGACTTATCTTCTGGCATCCGCGCGGAGCCATGATTCGCAAGATCATGGAAGACTGGATGAAGGATGAATGCCTGCGTCGCGGCTATCTGCTGGTATATACGCCGCACGTGATGCGTCGTGAACTGTGGAAGGTCAGTGGCCACGAAGGCTTCTACTCAGCCAACATGTACACGCCCATGGAGCTTGACGACGCGGAGTATCGCCTCAAGCCTATGAACTGCCCCGGCCACATCCTCATCTATAAGAATTCGCCGAAGAGCTATCGCGATCTGCCGCAGCGATATGCCGAGTTAGGCAATGTTTATCGCTACGAGCGCTCAGGGACCATGCATGGTCTGCTGCGGGTGCGCGGCTTTACGCAGGACGATGCGCACATCTTTTGCACGCCGGCCCAGATTGAAAGCGAAGTCGCTGGCTGCATCGACTTTGCCGAAGCGGTGTTGAAGACGTTTGGCTTTGCAGAGTTCAAAATTGAACTATCGACATGGGACCCGAACGATCGCGCGCACTACGCGGGCTCGGATGAGAATTGGGAATTGGCCATTCGATCGCTCGACACGGTTTTGAAGAGCAAGGGCATTCCTTACAAGACGATTCCCGGCGAGGCCGCCTTTTATGGTCCGAAGATCGATGTGAAACTCGTCGATGTGTTGGGGCGTTTGTGGCAGCTTTCGACGGTGCAGTTCGACTTCAATTTGCCGGCGCGTTTCGAGTTGGAATATGTCGGCGAGGATGGCGAGCGCCACCAACCGGTGATGGTGCATCGCGCACTGTTTGGCTCAGTCGAGCGCTTCTTCGGAGTGCTCATCGAACATTATGCTGGTGCGTTTCCGCTGTGGTTATCGCCCGTACAGGTTGGTCTTGTGCCGATCAGCGAGCGTCATCATGACTACGCCAAGAAGGTCGAGGCCGAACTCAAGGCTGCGGGCTTCCGCGTCGAAATCGATGGCCGCAACGAAAAGATGAACTCCAAGATTCGCGATTTCGCCAATCAGAAGACGCCCTACATTCTCGTGTTTGGCGATAAGGAGGAAGCGGCGGGCACGGTCAGCGTTCGTACCCGCGGCAAGGGCGATCAAGGTTCAACGGCGCTTGCTGACTTTGTCAAAAAAGCAAGTGAGTTGGTAACGAGTCGATCAGTCGATCTGTAACCGATAGGCGCGGCTTCAACTGATCAGAGCTTTTTCCGCAATTGTGTCGACCCGAAGGTTGTTGGTATCCCACCCATTCCGCTGGAAAACGCGGAATGGATGGGGCACTCGAATCAACAGCAAATCCGAAAACACTTTAGTATCCTGCTGCTTTGCCGTAGTGGCTTCGATGGTCTTGTCCGCCGAGACGCTCGCCGGTCTTAGGATCGATCGCGATACACTCGCCGTTTGACCAATGTCCGTCACGCACGACAAGGGTATAGCCTTGTGCCTTGAGTGATGCCATGGTTTCAGCAGAGAAACCGGGCTCGAGGCCGAGCACATCGGGTAGATATTGATGATGGAAGCGTGGCGCGTCCACCGCCTCCTGAATGTTGAGTCCGCCCTCGGCAGCAGAGAGAAAAATATTGGCCACAGTGGTGATAATGCGCGCACCGCCGGGTGAACCGAGCACATAACGCAGCTTGCCGCCTTCAAGAATGATGGTCGGCGTCATGGAACTCAATGGGCGCTTGCCGGGAGCAATGGCATTCGCAGGACCTTGAATGAGTCCGAACATATTGGGCACGCCCATCTTCGCTGCGAAGTCATCCATCTCATCGTTGAGCAGAAAGCCGAGCGAGCCGGCTGTAACGTCGGAGCCGAATCCGTTGTTGAGCGTAGTGGTCACGGAGACTGCATTGCCTTCGCTGTCGACGACTGAATAGTGCGTCGTGTCCGGCGATTCCTTTCGCTGTCCTGCCGTCTTGGGCGCGGGAGGCAGGAAGCCGTCGGGACGTTTGAGTGAAGCGCTGGGAGTGGCAGTGGAAGGATCGATGCTGCTGCGCCAGGCCTCAGCGTACTTCTTCGCGGTGAGTTCAGCGACAGGAATGTTGTTGTAGTCCGGATCGCCAAGATAATCCGAGCGGTCCATATAGGATCGGCGATAGGCCTCAGTGATGAAATGGATGGACTGCGGCGTGCGATCGCCCAACTTCGAGAGATCATAGCCTTCAAGAATATTGAGAGCACTTATGAGTACTACTCCACCTGACGAGGGCGGAGGGGCGCTGATGACCGTGTAGTTATGAAAGCTGCCGATGATCGGCTTGCGCTCGACGACATTGTATTGAGCGAGATCGTCGAGGGTGATCAGTGCGCCGCCTTTCCTTAGCTCGTCGACTAACTCGTGAGCGAGCTTGCCATGATAAAAGTCGTCGGGATCGGTGGCGATACGCTCTAGAGTCCGCGCCAATTCAGGTTGTTTGAAGGTCTCACCTTCCTTGAAAAGATTTCCGTCGCGCTGAAAGATGCGCTTCGAATCTGGAAATCGAGTGAGGTCGGAGTCGGCGAGTTCAGCTGCTTCTTCGACGGTGAGAGTGAAGCCTTGCGCGGCCAGTTGAATCGCGGGTGCGATCACTCGCTTGAGTCCAAGCTTGCCATACTTGCGCTCGGCATAAACCATGCCTGCTACAGAGCCAGGCGTGGCGATGGAACGATAGCCCACTACACTGGAATCTTTAATAACGTTTCCCTGGGCATCCTGATACATGGTTTCAGTGGCGGCAAGGGGAGCCTTCTCGCGATAGTCGATGAAGGTACTCTTGCCATCGTGCGTGCGCAGCAGTAGAAAGCCGCCGCCGCCGAGATTGCCGGCGATAGGGTGAACCACCGCAAGGGCAAAGCCGGTGGCGACAGCCGCGTCGACGGCATTGCCGCCCTGACGCAACACGTCAACGCCCGCATCAGACGCCAGGTGATGAACACTGACGACCATACCGTGACTTGCGCGAACAGGCTGCTCGCCTTTGTAGGCCAGTACATGCGCGGGCACGCTTTGTGCTGAAGAAGGTGTGGAGGTGAGGTGCGCGGCAGCTAAACAGGCAGCCAGGATGGGGATAAGAGGCCGTCGTCTCATGATGTGGTCACAGGATAACTCATGTTGGGCTTAGAGCAAGCCTAAGTATTCACTTTCGCGCTGGCCAATCGCGAGAGGGATGCCTTAGAGTTAGGGGTTTACTTGGGAACAGCGTCTTTTGCTGCTTCGCTGTCTGTCTGAAGATACGCGATAAGATTCGCGAATACTGGAGGGAAAATGTTTACGCGTAGAGACTTGATGATTGCGCTGACCGCTTGCATGTTTACAGCGGGATGTTTTGCGATTGCGGACCACGGGCTCATCTTGGGTTCTACTGTTTTCGATTGGAATTCGATCGCGGACAAGCCATCGGAAGTTGGATCAGTGCGGTCAGTATTCAAATCGCGGACAGCGACGCTCGATGAACTCGAAGTACATGTCACCACGCTGAACCCCGGCAAAGCTCCCCATCCGCCCCACAAACATCCCAATGAGGAACTGATCATTTTGCGACAGGGCACTCTCGAAGCGCTGACCAATGGTGAGTGGAAACGCGTGGGCGCGGGATCGATTGTGTTCTTCGCTTCGAATCAATTACATGGGTTGAGGAACGTTGGAAATGACCAGGCTGTTTATGACGTAATCAACTGGAAGTCGGCGACAACGCCGGCTGCGAGCCCAGAATAGGCTATCGATGGCGAAGTGAATGGGGTGCGTGAGTGTTGGCAGAATTGCGTGACTATCGGTGAGAAAGAGGGTTGAGCTGGTGAAAAGATTTGGCCAATTCCATGTTTTATTGTTGCTTTGCGTTTATGTCTTGCTTAGTTTGGACGCGACGGCGCAAGACAATCACGCACAGTTCGGTATCTTCGATGGCCAAGCGGATGTGGGCAGGGTGTTGCCGCCAGGGATCCTTACCTATAGCGTGGCGAATGGTACTTATGCGATCAGTTCTGGAGGCGCAGACCTCTGGGCGGCGACAGACGCATTTCATTTTGCTTGGAAAAAAGTGTCGGGTGATGTTTCATTGACAGCCGACATTAACCTTTCAAGCAGCAGTGCGAGTGCGAGTTCCAATCGCAAAGCGCTGTTGATGTTTAGGCAAACGATGGATGCAGACAGCGCGTACGCGGATGCGGCGCTGCATGGATCTGGGGAGACGGCGTTGCAATACCGCGGCGGCAAGGGTGAGACAACGCAGGATATCGCATTCAACATTGGAACGCCGAAGCGTATTCGCATTGAAAAGCGCGGCGATGTCTTTACCCTATTCATCAGCATGAGCGGAGAGCCGCTACACCAGACGGGTGCCTCGATCAAATTGCACCTCGATGGGCCGTTTTATGCAGGTATCGGCGTCTGTGCGCACAGCGAGACTGTCGTCGAAAAGGCGATATTTTCTCATGTTGAACTGAAGCAACTTGAGCCGCCACAGAACACCGCGAAGCTTGCACTCTACAGCACTCTGCAGACGATCGCCATTGACGAAAACGCGCGCGGAGCATGGATGGTCTATACGCAGCGTGCGCGATTTGACGCGCCTAACTGGAGTCGCGATGGTAAGTCGCTGATCTTCACGCAGGACGGCCATCTATGGACGATTCCCGCTACCGGCGGCACTCCCAGCATGATCGAGATGGACGGCGTGAGCGATTGCACGGGAAGTCATGGGCTGTCGCCAGATGGCAAATGGCTGGCTGCAACCTGCACGGGCGCGAATAATCCTGGGAGGCGTGTTTACATTGTTCCGTCTATTGGTGGCAAGGCGCGACTGGTCACCGAGAATCCTGATTCTTACTTTCATAGCTGGTCGCCTGATGGGAAGACGATTGCGTTCACGCGGCCCAGTCACGGATCGGGCAACATCTATTCCATTTCTGTCGAAGGCGGTGCCGAAACGGCGTTGACCAGCGGCACGGGCATCAGCGATGATCCCGATTATTCGCCGGACGGCAGGTATATCTATTTCAATTCAGATCGAACGGGCACGATGCAGATATGGCGCATGCTGGCTAATGGTGCCGACCCCAAACAAATTACATTCGATGAGAAAAATAACTGGACACCTCATCCATCGCCCGATGGCGAATCGATTCTCATTCTGTCTTATGACAAGGATGTGACCGGTCATCCCGCCAACAAGGACGTTGCATTACGCATTCTCAACGCGAGCGACGGCAAGATCCGGCCGCTGGTGAACATAGTCGGTGGCGCGGGAACGGATAATGTTCCAAACTGGGCGCCGGATGGTAAGCATCTTGCATTTGTGAGTTACCAGATGCTGCCGGACGAAGATACAGGGTCAACAGAATAACGATGGCGTAATCTTCGCCCGTTCGATGATTTGTACGGACTATGCGTCAATGTTCCGCGGCTAGTTTGACAACTGACCCACGAGAGTGAGGTCGATGTTCACTTCCTTGGCAACCTTGAGAATAAAGATGCTGGGGTCTTTCAGGCCCCACTTCACATAGGGAACGGTAAATTGCCCCTTCGCCGTAACACTCGTGCCCTCGATGTGAATTTGCATGGGGACTGTGATGTCGTGAGGTGTGCCGTGAAGAGTGAAGGCGCCTGCGACTTGTATGGAGGAATCGCCCGACGCTGCAATCGTGCCAGTGTAGGTCTTTGGCGCAAAAGTGACTTCCGAAAAGTGAGACACATCGAGAACGTCGGAGTTCATCTTCTTGTCGCGGCTTGGTTCGCCGCTATCCCCGCTGCCCGCTGCGACCACAACTGTACCGGAGATCGTTTGTGCAGTTCGGTCGAACACTATCAATCCACTCTGCACATGAAAGGTGCCCTGAACGTGGTGACCGCTGCCAGCGAGAGCAAAGGCAACCTGGCTTGCCGAGGGGTTGACGGTCAAGGATTGCGATTGAGCGAACGCGAGAGAAGCAAGAGGCAGGGAGGACACAACGATGAGAGCTTTAGCAATGATCTTCATTGATCATCTCCTTTGAGTTGTCGGTCGTTAACGAGTTTGATCAAGCTGTCCCTTGGTCCGCAACAGCCAAACACTGATCGAAGCAACCTGTTGGTCGGGCAAATATTCGTGACCAGGCATATCGGTTCCGGGGATTCCAAACTTGGTAATTTGCGCGATGCGAGTACGTTGATTTTCACGGGTGGCGGAAACTGGAATATCGTGGAAGGCGCTGATGGTGAGGTCGCAGGGCGGATGTGTGAACCTTGAGCGCCACGCTAGTGCCGTACGACCATTTGGGCTATGGCATGTGGCGCAATAACGTTGGTAAAGATGTTCGCCCTCGTCTGGGTTTGCTTCACGAATAGCGACCGGGCTAAGCTGCCATTCGTTCTCCTCAGAGATATGCTGCTGCGTCGTCTGCCCGCGCAGACTGGTGAGGTATGCGACCAGGTCGTCTCCGCGCTGGTCGCGAAAGAGAAAGCCGAACGACGGCATGATCGAAGCGCCACTCACTTCGGCAGGAGAGTAGAAATGTACTTTCAGCCAGAGCGCAGACCGCCGTCCACCTACCTGAGATAGATCCGGCCCTTGCCTGCGATTTCCGATGAGGGGTGGATGCTGGAGGCGGATTTCCTGAACGGGAGTGACAGGCCCCCACATGAGAACATCGGCAGAATTGGGGCGTACATATTGGGAATGACAACTTATGCAGCCTTCAGAGATATAGACCTGCCGGCCGCGTTCGACTTGCGAGAGCAGAGGGGGTTTGTAAGCAGGTTTAAGGATGCGATCGATGCCGAGTGAGACAAGTAAGACAACTATGACGGCGACTAGTTCGCGTTTGCGTCGAACGACGAGTTTATGCAGGCCGGACAATAGAACGACTGCTCCTGCCGTTACGACAAACACGGGAGGAACCTGGCCAAGATTCTGCGCCATGCCGATGCCCAGAGCGGAGCCGGACCAACCGGCGATGGCATAAATCCAGCCAGCTTGTCGTCCGCGTTGCTCTGGTGTATTGATTGGTGCGAGTAGCGATGGGTAAGCCACAAGTGCGACAGAGTAGAACGAAACGCCGATGGGATAAAAAAGCGAGGCGAGCAGCGCACGATTGGGGGCAATGAGCAGGAGGCACGCGGCGCCTAATGCGATGAACGCGGCGAAGAGAACGGTAAAGATGCCCCTGGCGCGAAGGATGATCGCGCTGGCGAGGGCGGCGGTGAGATGTATGGTCGCATTTGTCCAGAGATGAGCGGAGCCCTGCCACGTGCCGGCTTTCAATGCAGGAGTATTTTGAATAATAAAGAACGCAGCAGAGTCGAGCCAAACAAGTGCGGTGAAGCAGGCCACAATGCACGGGAATGAAATGCGCGCCTGCAACTTAACTGCAATTTGATTCTGGTGGCCTGAGGCCGAGCCTAATGGCAGGCAGGCAGCAATGAGGCAGAGAGAACCGGCCGCGATGGATTGCGTCTGTGGCGAAGCGGCAAAAAGAGACGGAATGTTACAGACGGAGTACCCGATGCCTGTCCCCAAGCCGACCTTAATGAGCGCGTAGTGATCGCCCATCCACTGGCGAAGGTTTGCGACAAGGGTGACCGTCAGCAGTCCCAGTGCGGACCCGACCAGAAAAGCAATTAGAGAGGCTGTAATTGCATTCAAAGAAATCAGCGTTGAGAACGCTGCCGCACCGCATGCCACGAGACCGAAGCGGATGCGTGTATTAGGCGATGATAGAGTTTTAACGCGCGGGGCAAGGAGACTGAGAAGTATGCCGCCGATGGCCATTGCCGCCATGACCGCTTTCAGTGGAGTTCCGTAAATGCCGAGAATTGCAAGACGCTTAAGAAAGGCGAACTGCGCAAAGATCAAGAAATAGATATAAGTGGTCGCGATAAGCGCGACACCTTGCCATGACGCAATGGCAGATCTATTCGGCAACATGGGCTAACCAACCTCTGCGCATGCCGACCGCCTGGATGACAACACAGGCTCCGTCTGAGGCTGCGACTGTCAGCCATCCGGACTCGAGAACTCCCGCCAGTACTTGCTGAAAAAGAAAAATAGCGACACAACTGCGAGTAAAGGCCGTGAGAAGCCATACCATTTCTATCCGCGAACGATCAGCTCTAAACCAAATGACGATCGCTCCATAGAAGCAAGCTAAGCCAACCGATAAGACAAATGCGCCGATGAACGATAGGAAAGGAAGTGCGTCAGAGGGTACATGCAGGCGCATCAGGCTGAGAGTAAAGGCCGGCGCGAGGATGAGCAGGGCACCAGTCATGGAGTCGGAAAAGCCGGTGAGCAGTTGATAGGTGAGAAGTATCGGACGGCTCATACTGTCTGCTCCTGGGGAGCTTTGGTTGAAGCAGCGGCTTGTTGGCGAAGCACGGTTGTGGCATCGACAAACCAATCGAGAGAAGAAAGCGTCATGAGTATCCCGGTGCCCAGGCGCAGCACGTAGAGGACATTGCGAGCTATGCCGGGGACGATGGTGAAAGTGGGATCGAAACCTTCATACCAGCCGGCTACAGTCACCAACACGATATAGGCTGCCACGCTTCCATGCCACATATAGAAGGAGCGCGATCGATTGAAAATCCATCCATCGTCGCCCAGCAATTGGACCATCACGAAAATAATCAGGCTCGATGTGAAGCCAGCCATAGCGACGAAGGAGTGACCTACCAAGCCATCAGTAAACTTGAAGTGGTCAAGCACACCGGGGAGGAAGAAGATCCAACCAGTAGGGATCAGCACTGCCCACCAACAGAGGAAAGATAGTCTCCATCGGCGCGTATTCTTGTTCCATTCGAAGGCCGTGTAGTAGGCAGGAGTAAGGGGTAGCCAGATTAGAAGGCTGCCGAGGCTCATGTACTGCGCTACGCTATGATGGCTTCTGTCTGCGCGCCCCAGCAAGAGGCAGAGTAATGATTCGGCAGCTAGCGTGGCCCACCCAATGACGATGCTTTTTGAGCGATTGTTTTTGCGGTTAGCGATTCCAAAAGGAAGCAAGAGCAGGATGGCAACGATGGCCAGTGACGACTCCAATTGGCTTGCGCCCGTGGGGCCACCCGTGTCGGGATTCACTGCCGGGTACAAGTTGGGATCAGTTGCCACATAGAGAGCAAAAGGTACCGTGAACAGGACTAAAAGGCCAATAGCCTTGGTCGTACGAACAATGATATTGCTGTTACTCTGAGTGCTCCAGTGAATCGCGAAAGAGTACGAAAGAAAGAGCCAGAGCACGATGAGTGCAGCGGTGAAAAGAACGCGCGCATAGCCGGTCCAATCGAGGAACAGCTTGCCACTTGAACCACCGCTGAGCCATGAAAGCGCACCAATACCAAGCGCCGCCGACCAAATCCAGAGAATAGATCTGCACCAGGATGAGGCAGGGCTGCGGTCCGCGCCATAGGTATTGAAAAGAAACCCGACAAGCGGAATGGCCGTCCAGCCATAGAGTTCAAGATTCATGTGTACCATGATCCAGCGGCCATAAGTCCACTCACCCAAAAGATTGTTCAAACCAGGGAGCAGGAGTAGAACGGCAATCATTACGCCGATCGCATTTGCGATTACAAGCCATAGCAGCGCGTGCCACGTTGTGCCGGCTATTGCACTCGAGGCATGAGACGGCGATGGGAATTCATCGCGCATACGCAGGTTCATAGATCTTTCCATCGCGCATTTCCAAGAGTCGATCGCAGCGCTCAGCGAGACCACGATCGTGTGTGGCCATGAGCAAAGTCACGCCCTCGGTCGCTACTAGCTCAAGCAGAAGTGCGAAAACCCTGGCACTGATCTCTTCATCGAGGGAACCGGTCGGCTCATCGGCCAGCAGGATCTTCGGTTTGTTCATCAGTGCGCGGCAAAGCGCGGTGCGCTGCCGCTCCCCGCCAGAGAGCTTTTGAATGCGCTGTCCGAGACGATGTTTCAAGCCTGTGCGTTCGGTCAAATGCAGCAAGCGCTCATGCGCAATTTGCCTGTCGATACCTGCTGCAACAGTGGGAATGAGGCAGTTTTCCTCGAGCGTAAGATCGGGAATGAGATTGTGGAGTTGAAACACAAATCCAACCTCGTGGCGCAGAAGCTTCAAAAGGTTGCGCTGGCGGTTTACCTCGATGCCGTTGACGAAGACTCTGCCTTGGTCCGGTGTATCGAGCCCTCCGAAGAGATGAAGCAGCGTGCTCTTACCGCATCCAGAGGGACCGCAAAGGGCTACGGTTTGTCCTTCGAGGGCCTTGAAGCTAGTCCCTTTGAGTACGGTGATCGCACCGCGATCGTAGCTCTTCCATACTTCGTCTGCGTGGAGAACGACGCGTTCATGTTCGGTTGCGTTATCAGTGACAGTCATTCGAAACGAAGCGCCTCCACCGCGCGGATGCGCATGGCATAAATCGCAGGGTACAGGGCGCCGGCGATTCCAGTGAGCAGTGCCAGCGCAATGACGATTAACAGGATGAGCGGGTGTATGGTCGAGTCAACATAGCCATGAAGCGCGGGAATAAGCTTCAGCGCGAACAGGAAGCAGCTTCCGAGCGCTAGACCAGCAAGCGCTCCCAATAAAGAAATGAGAGCGGATTCGCCGAAGATAATCGACCCGACCTGGACGTGAGAGAAGCCGTTGACGCGCAATATGGCAATCTCGCGAATACGCGTAAATACAGACATGATCATGGTATTCGCTACGCCGAATGCGCCGAGTAGCAATCCACAACCGCCCACAGCCCACGCCGTGGCTTTAAGTATTTTGAATTGCGAATAGGTTCGATTGAATTCGGAATTTTCAAGGGCGATCAAATTTCCAAAATTCGACTTAACCCTGCTCTTGAAGGCAGTGACATCGTCCTTTGTACGCAGCTTAATTGTGATAACCGAGGATGAACCTTGCTTGTGAAAGAAGCTTTGCGCAGAGACTAAGGGCATAAACACTCCCCCATCTTCGAATCCGTTGGCTGTCTTCACAATCCCGATTACATGAAAAGTCGCATGGCCGATAGGCACGTGACTGTCGAGTTTGGCGCCCAGAAATTCTGCGGCTCGTTCACCAAGAACTACGTCGTCGACATGTTGGCCAAAGTTGGTGCGATCGCCCGCGATCCACGTGGCTTGGCGCATGCGAGGATCCCCCGCAGTGACGCCGAAGCAGGTAATAATGGGGTTGCTGGCGCTGGATACGACACCGAACAGGACGGGGTCGGCATGGGAAACGGTGGGCCACTTTGCGATCGCATCAGCCGCGGATTGCGGAACGCTGCTGAAGAACAGATCGGAGACGTTGCGCTCAAAAACAATGATCTCGCTATCGCTCGACAGGATGCTTGAGAACATTCCGACTGCGCCCTGGAGGATGGTAACTACGGTGAGCATGGCAGCGACACTGAAGGCGATTCCAGCTATGCTGATGAACGATCGAATGCGATGTCGTTCCATATTCGTCCAAACGAGCTTGACGAAAATCACAGCCGGTCTCCCTCCGCTAGGGCACGAGCGCTTTGCGTCACTCGAACCAATTCTGTCTCCAGATCGCGCCGAAGATTGCGAAGAAACTCCAGGTCAGGTCTCGATTGAAGGAGGCAGCGCAAGGTTCTATCTCCGAACTCGATAAGCCGCGTGAGCCGCTCTACCGCAGCCTGAACCCCAATGACGAGCGCTACGTTAGGGCGATCCAAAAGCACGTCACGGGAGGCTGTCTTGCCGGTTTGGGCCGAATTCTGAAGAACGTCTTTGAGGTCGTCCACCATTTGATAAGCCAGACCCCAATAGAGGGCAATGCGCTCGAGTAACTGAAGATCACGCTCATGAGCGCCACCGAGCATCGCAGGAAGTACGAGTGTCAAACGAATCAATGACACGGTCTTGCCTTGGGCGATGCGTTCGGTCGTCTGTCGTGTGTGCGGCAGCCTTGAGTAGTGAAGATCGAGGCTTTGACCGTTAAGGAGTCCGCCAACACCAAGACGTCGTTCCAGGTACAAAAGCGCTTGCGCCCGCCTGCTGTACGGGCTGCCAGCAATGGTACTCCACGCGAGCGCATAGGCGCGATTGATGAGAGCGAGCGCGGCAAGAATTGCGCCTGCCTGTCCGAAGACAACGTGAGCACACGGCACGCCTCGCCGTTCCTGGGCGTCGTCCATGCACGGCAGATCATCAAACAACAGCGACGCGGTATGAAAATACTCAAGCGCGATTGCGAGATCCTGTGCGGGGCCGGGATCGAGACCATAGGATGTTGCCACTTTGAAGACCAATCGAGGTCGAACCAACGTTCCCGGATTATCGAGCACATGGCGAATGGCCTCTTCAAGATTTGGATCGAGATCCGCAGGCAGCGGAAGGGAGGCACCAAAGGCATCCGCGAAATATTGTGTCTGCGAGTCATCCATAGTCAGGGTTGCCGGCATGAGGATCCTTGAGTTCGATTCGGCGCTGGCTTTCATCACCTTGCCATTTTCGGTGAGTCTGTCTTGAGCGCCCAAGTGTAAGACGGTTTCAGTGTTGTTTCGGAAAGCGTCAAAGATTGATGGTAGCAATGACGTTTTGTTCATGTCCGATGGGGTTGCGGTAAGTTTCCTTCTTTCCAGAGGGTTACTGCCTAGCATATGTGGTGAAGATGACTGTCGGCCAACGCAAGCATGACAAAACGTTCATTTTGCTGGGATTTTTGGCATGGAATGCCAATTCCTGTTGAATACACTACTATTTCTGCATGCGGCTGCTCTTGATCGAAGACGAATTGGACATACAAAGCTTTCTTCGCTGTTCTCTCGAAGAAGCCGGATACAAAGTAGATGTGGCGGCAGATGGGAAGACCGCGGAGCGCATTGCCGTCGAAGGTTATTTTGATGTGTTGGTGGTCGATCTTGGATTGCCCGACCAGGACGGCATCAGTTTAATTCTTCGGCTCCGGCAACTTGGGGTAAAGGCGCCGGTATTGATCTTATCGGCTCGAAGGTCAGTTGATGATCGCGTGCGCGGTCTGGAACAGGGCGGAGACGACTATCTGACCAAGCCTTTCGCTCTTGCGGAGCTACTCGCACGGCTGCGCAATCTTATTCGTCGTAATAATGTTCCCGCCAACGAAGCAACGCGATTGCGAGTACTCGATCTCGAGTTAGATTTACTTCGACGCGAGGCTATTCGTGGCGGCGAGATGTTGCAATTGACTCCGCAGGAGTTTGTATTACTCGAGTATCTTTGCCGGAACGCAGGGCGAGTTGTGACTCGCTCGATGATTCTCGACCAGGTTTGGGGAATGCGAATTCAGCCCGATACCAACGTGGTAGACGTGCACATATATCGGCTGCGTGGAAAGGTCGACGGGAAAGGGCTACAGCCCTTGATCAGGACCTTGCGAGGTGTGGGTTATGTCCTCAAGGACAGGTAAGCCGGGGATGCGAAGCGCCGCATGGCGCATTTCGCTTTGGGCCACTCTGGCATTCGCGTGCGGAACAATGCTGGTATTTGTGTTCCTTCACCGGTTTGTGGCCAATGACATTCAACGCAGGAGCGACGCATGGCTTTCTGGCGAAGTTGAGGTCTTGGGAGATGTGGCACAGCGCACGCCGAAAGACGCGCTGTACGACCGGGTGGTTGGCGAGGTCGCAGAGTTAGCCGGCAGAGAGGTGCCGGACAAAATCCAATCGGAGAACACCTCAAATGACTCAGTGTTCTTTTTGCAGCGAGGAACTGATGGCTCGATGAAGCTATGGGTCGGCCCCGGGAACGGCGAGGCTAACCTTCAGGCAATTCGCACTGCCAGTATCCCGACCGGCCGGCCCATGGATCTGGAAGTCAGCGGTCATCGCACTCCGTTTCGCGTAGCCTCAATCAGGATGTCTGACGGAAGCAGCATCTACCTCGGACTATCTGAGCGGGATGAGCGTCGCGTGCTTAAGAATCTTCGCCTGCGTTTCTTCTTGCTCTGGGTCGCGCTGGTTCTACTGGGATTCGGAATCGTCTTCTTCACGACGCGACGGATGCTGAGTCATGTTCGCAAGATAACTGACGCGGCGTCGAGGATCGGCAGTTCCGATCTGAACACGCGCGTGCCTACAACGCTGCGAAACGATGAAGTTGCCCAATTGGCACTAACGCTCAATCACATGCTGGATCGGATCGAGAACTCGATGCGCCAGTTGCACACCATCACCGACTCTTTAGCACATGATTTGCGCAGCCCAGTGACAGCGATTCGAGGCAAACTTGAATCTTCACTCTCGGCCGCGAGCGAGGGTGAACAGGCCGAGGCGATTGTTTCCGCAATCGATGAACTGGATCGCCTTACCGATTTCCTCAACAAGTCGCTCGACGTTGCGGAGGCGAAAGCCGATGCGCTGCGATTGAATCGCACCGCGATTGACATGGACGACTTGCTCCGCGTGATGGTTGACTTATATGAACCGTCTATGTCAGAAAAGGGCCTGCATGTGAACTACTCAGGAAATGGGCCGGTACGAATTGTCGCCGATGCTGCTCTTGTCCATAGAATGATTGCCAATCTTTTCGACAACGAGCTCAAGCATGTTCCTGCAGGATGCCATATCGAGATCGGCCTCCAAGCCGAAGGCGAAACGGCAATGCTTCGATTCGAAGACAACGGACCCGGATTTGCGCCTGAGATCCGTCCTCATATATTTGAGCGACGAGTTAAGGGCAGGGGATCAAACGGACACGGCCTTGGCCTTGCATTTGTTGAGGCAGTCGTTCGCGCTCACGGCGGCGTAATCAGCGCATCAAACCACGATGGGGACAAGGGCGCCCGCATCGACATCAGCTTTCCTTTGGCATCGAACGAGTATGTCGCCTCGTCGCCGGTTGCGGCTTCGGGCGCAAATTGATTCAACCCCCGTCAGTCTTGCTTTTGTGATTGCGTTCAGAGGGCGATGCTGTGACCCATTTGTCATTCGCTCGTGACTTGTTAGCTACTTTCTGTGGACTGCAGGGCGCCGCGACTTTAGCCATCGACTTGAATCGCACGCACGCTACAAACCCATCGTGGCCGGCTCACGCTAGATTTCACGTGGTGTGGCAGTCGACGAGCACCGCCATGCTGGCGCTGCTCGAGGTGGTTCTCGTGCTGATTCGCGGGCCGTTTGAAGCGCATCGATTCTATCTAGCTGCAGTTTTAGCCGGCATCCCGATGATGGGATTTATGCTTGCGCTTATCGGCCGAAAGGCATATCGCGGAGCGCTCTGGGATCCTGATGGAATATTACCTATACGCGTTAGAGTTCTCCGACGAGATGTTCAAATAGACCTCAATCTGGCCGTCGTTATCCTCGGTATGTTTTCACTGGCGGCGATCATTGCCATTTATGTCTACTGATGCACCTTGGATCAATCTTCATAGCGCACACATCACATCGTAAGGTAAAGTGCGCGTTAATTGCGCCGATAGCGGAAGTGGGTTCGAAATATGTTGCCCTCATTGGAAGTGTGCCGTGACATCGAGGCGAATCTGCGCGGGCGATTGCTGCGAAACTTCCGACACGGACAAGCAAGTCCACTAACTCTCGGCTGTGAATTGTTAATGCGCCATTTTGATAATCGCCCTTTCGGTTCTTAGGGAAAATGTGACACCGCGGCGAGATCATAAAGTTTGTTCGGCGTGCTGCCGATACAGCAAGCATGATGCGGGTGGAGAACGAGCGCAACAGGCTGTATCGTTTAGCGACATTCTTGGCGCTCTCGGCCGCTTGCATTCCCATAGTGGCACGTTCCCAATCTGATCAGGACCTTTTGGCGATGGACATTGAAGACCTGAGCCACGTCAAGGTTTACAGTGCATCTCGCCACCTTGAGAATATCCAGGACGCTCCATCTTCCGTAAGCATCATTACAGCAGACGAAATTCAGCGGTACGGCTGGCGCACTTTAGGAGATGCCCTTCGCAGTTTACGTGGCTTTTACACTTCCAACGATCGTCAATACACCTATCTCGGAATTCGCGGCTTTCTGAGGCCGGGTGATTTTAACTCTCGCATCCTGGAGTTATTGAATGGTCACCGGCTGAATGAGAACGTGTACGGAAGCGCGGCCATTGGGACAGAATTCCCTCTCGATCTCGACCTGATCGATCACATTGAAGTTGTGCGCGGGCCCGGCTCCTCTCTCTATGGAACCAATGCGATGTTTGGGGTAATCAATATCATCACGCGTCTTCCGAGCCAGCAGCCAACCATTGATACCTCAGGAGATACATCATCTTTCCTGGGCCGCAGCGGACGAGCGACGATTATGGGTGGCAAGGGCGACTTGTCGGGACTGCTTTCCGCCAGCCTTGATCGCAGCGATGGACCGTCAACACTCTATTTCCCGATATTCGCATCGCCGGACACCAACAATGGAATCGCCGAAAACATGGACGGTACGCGGATTGCGGTTGCGTATAGCGATGTTCACTATGGCCAACTTCGTGTGCAGGGCATGTTTTCAGATCGCGTCAAGAAGTTTCCGACGGGGTCTTACGGCGCCGTCTTTAATAACCCGGCAGACCAGCTAGAAGATACGCGGGCCCTCTTGGATGCGAGCTTCCATCACAGCTTCGCGTCCCAGATGGATCTTGACGTTCGTGCATATTACGACTTCTATAACTATGTTGGAACGGGCGCATTCGCAATTCCCGATTCAACTCAGCCGGTAATTGGATACGGAAAGGCGCGCGCGGATTGGGTAGGAACTGAAGTTAACATTACGAAGCAATTCGGGGAGAGCCGACTTACCGTTGGCGGCGAGTATGAGTACACAATCGATGCGACGCAAAGGAACTTCAATGCCGGCCAGCCTGATTCGTTCCACTCTGATCGGTCATCGTATTTAGGCGCGGTATATGGCGAGGCCCAGCTCGACTTAGTTCCGAAGCTGATTATTCACGCGGGCGGAAGACTCGATTATTTCAGTAATTCGGGGGCGGCAGTAAGCCCGCGGTTTGCATTAATTTACAAACCAACGCCGCGGTCGACGCTCAAATACATTTTCGGAAAGGCGTTTCGCTCTCCTAATGCCTATGAGGAATACTATGCAGACGACGTAACGATTGCGCCAGCACCCGAGCGGCTCGAGCCGGAGGGGATGCTTTCAAACGAAATAGTTTTTGAACACCGACCCGTAACATGGCTGGGTATTATTGCGGATGGATATTACAACCGTCTTCGAAAGCTGATCGACCAAGTGCCGGACGGTAACACGGGATTGAGCTATTTTGTGAACGATGGTCGAGTACTTGGCAAGGGCCTGGAGTTAGAACTTAGCGCGGAAAGAAAGACTGGGCTTGCGGTCCGGGCAAGCTATACCGCCTCGACCACGGTAGACGATGTTGCACACGGGCCACTCGCAAATTCACCGATCACCCAAGTTAAACTCGACGGCACAATGCCCGTGTTTAAGTGGGGATTTGGGAGTGCCGATATGCTCTACGTGAGCGCCCTCACTGACTACCAGGGAACGCGCGTTCCATCTTATTTGCTACCCAGTCTGACTCTTTCTACGAAACCCTCCCCAGGCGGATGGCAAGTTTCCGCGAGTTGCTATGACGTTTCGAACAGTCGGTCTTTTAGTCCCATGGGACCGAACGATCCCGAAGATCAAATCCAACAGGATGGACGAACTTATCGAGTGAAACTTTCCTATCGGTTGCCATTGCGAAGACGACGGGGCGACAGGTGAATCGAAATTGGATACGAGCGCGGCTGGTGCTGGCGCTAATTGTGCTGGTACTTAATTCCTTTGCGCCTGCTAGAGGGTTCTGCGTGGATCGAACGCGCGACGAGCGGTCCGTACGCGCTGCGTATGTTTTCAACTTGATCAAGTATGTGGAATGGCCCCCAAATAGCGGGGAAGTAGTCATCGGTTTTATCGGAAGTCCAGCTACCGGCGAAGTGATGCAGTCGATGTTGAACGGAAAAACGAATCAATCGCGAACTGTCAAAGTGTTACTTTCTCCGTCCAATGAGGAACTCCAAAGGTGCAATATCGTCTACATCGAGGATTCCCAAACGGGTGAGATCCGAAGCGCTCTTAAAAGATTGAAGGGCAGAGACATTCTCACCATCGGCGATTCCGAATCTTTCGCGCCCAGTGGAGGGATGGTGGGCCTGGTCAAGGTTGGCGATCAGATTCAGCTTCGAGTGAATCTCGATGCAACGCAGCGCTCGGGAATCAAGATCAGCTCGAGGGTACTTAACCTTGCAGTCATCGTTCGGGCGGAGCAGAATGCGAACAACTGACATTCAATTCTCGATCGGTGGCAGCTTTGCCCACAAGATGACGCTTATGGCGTTGCTGGCGAGCAGCATGGCTTCTGTAACTTTGATGTTCGCGTTTTTGGCGTTTGACTCTGTCACTTCGCATACTCAATTGAAAGATCGCCTGGCGACACTCGCCGATATTGTCGGGCAAAATTCGACCGCAGCATTAAACTTTGACGACCAGCAAGCGGCCCTTGAGGTTTTGCAGGCCCTGCGCGCCGAGACACCGATCGTATCAGCCTGCCTTTATGCGCAATCCGGAGCATTGTTCGCAGAATACCAGCGCGAAATTGGAATCCATGATTGTCCGCAGAAGATCGAGAAAATGTCGAGTGCTCTGCGCGGATTCACAACGGTAACCCGGACCGTGTCGCAACAGGGTGAAGTTGCGGGAACACTTTACTTGAAGTCCGACCTAAAGGAGATTCAACAACGCTGGAGGCGACTACTCAAAATCGCGGCTGCGTTATTGATCCTGGCGTTGATTGTCGGCGGCATCGCAGGTTCTCTATTGCAGCACAGGATCTTGAAGCCGGTGAGGGAACTGGCGGGTGCCATGCGCGCCGTCACGACGCGGCAGGACCTTCTAGCCAGGGTGTCGATTTCCGGAAACGACGAAATCGCACAACTGGGTACGGGCTTCAACATCATGCTTTCAGAGTTGGCGAAGCGCGATGTTGAAAAAAGTGAGGCCGAAGCACGATTGCAATATCAGGCACTCAACGATGACCTTACCGGACTACCTAATCGCCGGTTATTGGCAGATCGTCTCGGACATGCATTAGCGGTCGCCGAACGAGAACGTCATCGCGTTGCCTTGGTCTACATCGATTTAGATGGATTCAAGCTGGTCAACGATAGTCTGGGCCACGCCGTGGGAGATATTTTGCTGAAAGAGGTAGCCGAGCGGCTGCGCTCACGCGTGCGTCAATCAGATACCCTCGCCCGCCTCGGAGGAGACGAATTCTCGGTGGTGTTGTGCGGCCTCAATGCCAGGGAAGAAGCGGGAGTGGTCGCAGCCGACATTCTCGAAGTACTGTCTTCTCCCTTCACGATCGAGAATCACGTCATCACCATCAGCGCCAGCATAGGCGTAAGTTTCTATCCTGATAATGGATCAAATGCCGCGTACCTGCTGCAACAGGCAGACAGCGCGATGTATTCCGCGAAGCGTTCCGGAAAAAGTAGAATGAAGTATTTCTCAGAGGAATTGGGAGTAGCGGCCAGAGAAAGGCTGAGCCTCGAAACCGAGCTTCGTACTGCCATTGCTCTCGGCCAGATCGTTGTGTATTATCAGCCGGAATTTGAGATTGCCACTCGTCGCCTGGTGCGATTCGAAGCCCTGGCTCGCTGGATCCATCCCACACTCGGAACCATTCCTCCTTCGAAGTTCATTCCCATCGCCGAGGAAACAGGAATTATCGTTCCCCTGGGTGCTTACATTATGGAATCCGCGTGCCGTGCGGCGTTGGAGTGGCAGGCGGCAGGCCCCATCCAGGTGGCTGTCAATGTATCGAGTATTCAATTCGTCCGTGACACCTTTGTCGATGAAGTGATGGAAGTATTGCGCCATACCGGGCTGCCTCCGGCGCTGCTCCAGATTGAACTTACCGAGTCTGTGATGTTAACCGGCGTGCGCTGGGCTGCCGATGCGATGACACGTCTTTCAGCGCTGGGCGTAGGTCTGGCCATTGACGATTTTGGTACCGGCTACTCATGCCTCGGTTATCTACCTCACTTACCTTTCAATTCTCTTAAGATCGACCGGTCATTTGTCAATGAGCTGGGCTCTCGTCCGGAGATTGACGCCATGGTTCATTCGCTGGTTATGCTGGCGCACAATCTTGGCATGCGCGTCATTGCGGAAGGGGTCGAAACCGAGGTGCAATTCGAGTTTGTTGCGCGCCTTGGATGTAACGAGGTTCAGGGATATCTTCTGGGCAAGCCGACGCCGACACCCGCTTCCTTCCTGGCAATGCGTAGTGAGGTCCGCGAAGAGTCTACGGTGGCCTCAGAGACGGGAAATAGATAAGCTCTGATCGGTAGGTCGAGGGCTCTTTAGCATTGATACATGGGTTACGCGGAAATAATGTTCTGAAAAGCTTATTGCGTGCCTTTTGATATGTTTTACTGGTTCTGTCCGCCTCAGAGTTCCAGCCAACAGCCCCAGCAGCTTACAATGCGGCTATCTCGCCAAAGGTAGAATGCACGTGACACGTCTCCTTCTTGTAGAGGATCAACCGAACGATCTCCATATCGCCGCGGAAACGGCGCGGTCCGTTGGAATTGCTGAGATCGAAGCCCGCACATCGTTGCAAGCCGCCCGAGTCTATCTCGAGAAGGGGCTGCAGGGTGAGACCCCCTTGCCGGATGGCATTGTCCTCGACCTCGATCTCGGGTATGAGAGTGGCTATGAGCTACTTCGGTTCTGGCACAGCACCCCTGGATTGGCAAAGATTCCCATGGTGATCTGGACCCTCTTAGGTGAAGAACAGCGAGAGATATGCAACCTTTTCAAGGTGAATGCATACGTTTCCAAGTGGGAAGGCATCAAGGCCTTTCGCGATGCTCTCGCAGCCCTGGACTCCACGTCTCCGACCTAGCCGGTGAGCAGCCCTTCCGTAAGATTCTTTCCACGATTGGTGGGAATATCTCTTTTCCTTGTATCAAATTGGTTGTGATGTGGAAAAACCTTGCGTGACCGCCGTTTCCCTGCGATGAAAATAGAGTGGAACGGGGCGAGGAGCCCCCTCCGAGCAGCAAGAGGAGGGCTTGAATGAACGATTTGGCTGAAATTATCTCTCTGAACAAAGACCAGATCCGCGCCGAGTGGGTCAAAGATATGGGAAAGGCGCTGCAGCGAACTGACTTGATGAGTAAGGCGGAACTGGACGAACATTGCCGGATAATTGTGAGCGCGGTGGTCACAGGCGTAAGGGCCGGTGGCACCGCATATCTCTCCAGCTCTACCTGGGCGACTGCCCGTGAATTGTTACAGGAAATATCCGCTATGCCATCATCGATATCACCGGCGGACGTTTCATCCTAAACTGCGATGATGCTTGATCCGAGACAGGTCGCGAAGTCGCCACGCAATCTACTCAAATTGTTAAAGCATTTTTCTGCCGATCCGCAGCCCGAGGATGTACACAATTGTCGGATAGGTATACGACGACAATCAAGCAGCAGGTGGGTTGTCGATAGGATCGAAATCTTCGGAACGTGCCAACGGTTTGGAAGAGATCGGCCTTACTGACACCATCCTTACCGCTTCATCTGCAAATGGAAGAACTTTAGCTCTGCACCCGCCGTTGCTTCCACTCGAACGCTCGGAGCTACGCATTTCACGAACTCTGGCGATGTTCAATACGCGGGACCCCTGTGTGCACATGCCCATCCCCACGCGGAACTGTAATGGTTCGCGTACGTGCCGGGACACGCTTTGTTCTGGTGCGGTCGTGGCTCTGCGCGATAGCTCTTGGAGACGCGGCGCGTTCATGACGTGGATCGCCCTAAAATCGGCGATGTTTACTGTGCAATCGCTCATTCTTCTAAAATCCCTTTCGAGGAAGATCCGCATCCTCGCGATTGATTTGCGGGAAGGCTTGGCGGCTGGGCCGCGGCTCTAAATATTTAGGATGCCCAGATCAAAAGTGAGTTGTCTATGGTTCAGGATCATTAAGGTCGGATGTTCCCTTCGTAATGACAATCGTGTTCGGAGGAAGTTTCAACTCGCCCCCGCTAATCCTGATGTCTGCGCGCGAACTGAGAACAACGCTCCTTGTTGGAGTGACCTCAAACGACTTTTCATCGTTGCCTAAATTGCAAAATACTTCGATCTCCCCGCGTCGAATCGAAAGCCACATCGCTCTAGCGTCGTGACTCACCTTCGTATGTCCGTGTTCCCCGACATTCAATGCTGCCGTCGACCGTCGCAATTGAATAAGATTGCGATACCAAGTGAGCATCTCCTGATGCTGCTTCTCATTTACTTCATTCCATCGCAACTTCGATCGTTCGAAAGTCTCCTTCTTTTCGGGGTCGGGAATCGAGGCTGGGCCCCATCCGAATGCTTCGAATTCCTTTTTTCTGCCTTCGGAAACGAGCCGTGCCAATTCCGGATCTTCGTGATCGGCGAAATATTGAAACGGAGACGAAGCCGCCCATTCCTCACCTTGAAAAAGCATCGGGATAAACGGGCTCATAATCACGATGGCTGCAGCGATCTTGGCCCGTTCAAATCCGACTTCGTGTTCGAGCCTGTCGCCCACCGCACGATTTCCAATCTGATCGTGGTCCTGAATGTAGCCGAGGAACCGGTGCTGCGATAGATGCGTGGCAGGTTTTCCATGCACGCGCTTGCGATACTTCGAATAAATTCCATCATAGACAAACGTTTCTTCCAACGCCTTCACGAGTTGTTCGAGCGACCCAAAGTCTGTGTAATAACCCTCCGGCGGTTTCCGCGAAACTACGGAAAAAAGCGCGTGGTGAAAATCGTCACTCCACTGCGCATCGATCCCATATCCATTGGCCTCGCGAGCCGTCACAACGCGCGGATCATTAAGGTCACTCTCTGCGATCAGAATCAGGCTTCGCCCAACCGATGCTTCGAGCGCGTCTGTTTCTGTCGCCAGTTGCTCAAGAAAGTGAATCGCCGAGCGGTCTGCATATGCGTGCACCGCATCCAGTCGCAATCCATCGATGTGAAAGTCGCGCATCCACATCATCGCGTTATCAATAAAGAATCGTCGCACCTGGAACGCCCACGTATCTTCAAGGTTTACCGCTCCGCCCCACGGCGTGTGATGAGCGTCCGTAAGATAAGGTCCAAATTTGCCCGTGTAATTTCCTGATGGACCAAAGTGGTTGTAAACAACATCGAGCAAAACTGCCAACCCCTTCGCATGAGCTGCATCCACAAATCGCTTGAGCGCGTCAGGCCCTCCATACGGCTGATGCACTGCAAAGAGCGCCACTCCGTCGTATCCCCATCCATGGTTTCCAGCGAATGCGGCGACCGGCATCAGTTCCACATGCGTGACGCCGAGATCTACCAGGTGATCCAGCTTTGCAATAGCGGAGTCGAGAGTTCCCTCGAAAGTAAAGGTGCCGATGTGCAATTCATACACGACACCGCCCGAGAACGGCGGAGACTGAAATCGGGCGTCGGTCCATTCAAATGCGGAGTGGTCATACACACGCGACAGGGCGTGGACACCACCAGGTTGGTACTGCGATCGCGGATCAGGAAATGGGCCATCCTGATTGTCGATGATGAATCCATAGTCTGTTCCAGGGCCGGCATCCTCCACTTCGAGATGCCACCAACCTTGTTCATCAGGGCCGTACATCGGCCGGCTTACGCTTTTTACGCTAACCGCCATCTGTGAAGCTGCAGGACTCCATACTTCAAATCTGTGCATGGTTTAGTTAGACTCCCTCGTAAGTAACGCAACTGGAAATCGCTGTAGAAGGTTTTGAATTCGAACCTTTCCGCCCAGAAGACTATCGCGCGTTAGTACATTCATCCAATGTCCTTGGGGTAATTCGATAGTGGTTCCGCCCCAGCTATCGCCCCGCTTCAGCGACCAACGTGGAACGACCGTCGCCGCGTTCGCGCCGCGAAGATATCCAATCACATGCGCCGCTTTTAGTCCTGCTACGGGGAGTGGGGTGTAACCGGCTTCAGTACCGAACCACTCAGTGTGCTCTCTCCTCAACTGCAGCGCACTATATGCCACCCACATCTTCGGTAGTCCACTCTCAGACCTGCGCACAATATCTTCAGGCAATACTCCACTCTTGAGTTCATTGAGCATCGAGTGGCGCAGGTCATAGTCCACCGGAGTTCTATTGTCCGGGTCGACCAGGCGGAAGTCCCACAACTCGCCCCCTTGATATGTGTCTGGAATTCCCGGCGCCGTGTAACGAAGCAGCGTTTGCGCGAGGCTATTCGTGTACCCTGCTGCTGAGATCCTCTTTACAAACGAATCGAGGTCCGCAATGAATGACGATGAAAGGAGGATCTGCTCAATGAAGTTCTTCAGCGAGTCTTCGAATTCCTTATTCTGCTGTGTCCAGCTAGTCTGCTCCTTCGCCTCTTTCGTTGCCTTCTCCATATAAGCAACTAATCGATCTCTTGAAATGGGCCAAGTTCCGATGAGTGTTTGATAAAGAAAGTACTCAGTGTTTCGGTCCGGAAAGCCTTTCGTTTTGAAACTGGCGTTCATCCTCGACCACTTGGTCAGTGCTGCTTTCCACCGCGCCGGAATCTCGGTCAAGGTGGCAAGCCGCGCTCGCACATCGTCGCCTCGCTTGGTGTCGTGCGTAGACAGCGTCGTCATCGTTAAAGGATGAGTCTCTTGCATGTGCGCACAGTACGTATGAAAGCCATCAACTGTTATTCCACTGTTTCCGGGCGCACCGCCGACTTCATTCATTCCAATCATGCGATTGAAACAGTAGAATGCGGTGTCTTCAACCCCTTTTGCCATGACCGGAGAAGTGAATTGCTGAAATCGAAGTAGGAATTCGCTCTCGCGCGCTCCACGTTCGCGCAACAACAACACATCGGCGATGAAATCAAACAGCCCTGCGTCCAAATCCGGCCTGTTCTCTTTTGCTTTTGTTATTGCTTTACCCACCTCTGCACTGTCTTCATCCTCAATCTCATTTCGCTCCGCGACCACATAAGTGCGGTAGACCGCGAAGCACGCCGCGACTTCGCGCAGAGCTCGTCGAATCTCTGCCCGTGTGTAATCGCGCCGATCTCGATTATTCTCACAAATCTCGACAAACAGGCTTGCGAGTCGATTAATGTCGCTCCCTAATGCTTCTTGTTCCACATTCAACTTCTTCTCGTGCGCGACTACATCAAATAGGCCGCTTTCACCGGTATAACCGCTATAGATGGTCGTAAGCTCGCGCAAGCCTTCGCCATTCACCAACAGGCTATTGCACACGTTCATAAAGTCGTAACCGCTCGTACCATCAATCGGCCAACCCTCGCGCAAAAATTCTCCCGCTTCGAGAATCTTCTCCCCTATGATCCAAGCTTCAGGCGCCCGTGCTCGCAAGCGGGCGAAGTACTGTTGCGGATCGCGCAATCCATCCGGGTGATCGATTCGCACACCATCCAACACCCCACTTTGCAGCCATTCGAGGATACGGCGATGCGTGGCTTCGAAAACGTGCGAGCGCTCCACACGCAAACCGATCAGGGTATTTACGTCGAAGAATCGACGATATCCAAGTTCCTGATCGGCAGTGCGCCAATAGGCAAGCCGATAATTCTGCTGATTCAATAGTTCATCGAGCGCGTCGTTATCTTCATTCAAGACATTGATGGTGGTGCTAATGGCAGCACAAACTGGCGGATGCTCATTGCAGAGCCGACGCAGGAGTGAATAAATAACGTCCTTGTCACGATGCCTCTCCTGGAGTTCATCTGGACTGGTAGAGTCAGGGGCTGGCAGGCGAGCAAGGCTGTCGGCGATGAAGCTAAGAGTGTCGTTGCGCGCAATCGTACCGGCTTTCAACAGAAGGGTTCCCAGTGAACGAGGCGCTAACGGAAGCAGGTGATCCTCGTATCGCACACGGTATTCGCCGCTTTCATGTTCGATGCGGATTTGACCCGCCTCGAGTACGCGTCCATATTGATCGCCTAGCACGGGAATCAAAATCTTGTTTTGCAGTTTGACCTCAGCCGAGTGCCAGTCGATATCGAACCAGGTTGCATATCGGCTCGAAGGCCCATTCTCAAGCACGTCCCACCAGTAGCGATTCTTCGGCCCTATGGCCATGTGATTAGGAACGATGTCAAGAACCTGTCCGAGTCCTAGTTCGCTGAGCCGAGAGCAGAAAGCCTGGTGTCCTTCTTCGCCACCGAGTTCTTCGTTCACTTTTTGATGATCCACTACATCGTATCCATGCATGCTACCTGGAGCTGCCTGGAGATAGGGCGAGGAATAGACGTGCGAAATCCCCAGGTCTCTCAAGTAAACAGCCGTCTTCGAAGCGTCTGCGAATGTGAACTGCTTGTTTAGTTGCAGCCGGTAAGTGGATGATGGAACGCGACGCATAATCACCTGTCTTTACTAATGTTGAATATTGGATTGCTCGCGAATCGAGCATAGGACTGGGTTAAATCTGGAGGAGTCAGCGACTGAAAGCGAAGCCTTGCTACAAGGCAAGCCTTTGGTTGAGATGTGGCATGTCCTTCCATGGATTCTTGGCAAGACGCGCACGCCAATGTGAAAATTCCGATACGACAAATGATGGACGTTCGTCTGCGTTCAATTCACTCCAACTGAGAGGCATGGCGACGGGCAACCCCGCCCTGGCACGCGGTGAGAACGGAGCTACCGCAGTTGCCCCACGCTCGTTGCGAAGATAATCCAGGTATATCTTCCCGACGCGCGCCGCCTTGGTCATCTTGGTCAAGAACAGCGATGGTTTCTCTTTCTCCATTGTTAATACAAAGGTGTGCGCAAATTGTTTCACCGCGGCCCAAGGATGCTCGGGAGCGATCGGAACAACAACGTGCAAGCCCTTGCCGCCTGTTAATTTTACAAAACTAACGAGGCCCATCGCCGTAAGACGTTTGCGCACGTCTACGGCGCTCTCTGCGATCGTTTGCCATGTGATCGCCACATCGGGATCCAGATCAAATATGATACGATCCGGCTTCTCCAGAGATTCATTCCGTGATCCCCACGGATGTACTTCAAGCACACCAAGTTGCGCTAACTCGACGATCCCTGCGGGAGACGATAGCGTGATGTAAGGCTCTGGCTTGCCCGTCTTTTTATCGACCACCTCGACGCTGTCAAATCCTGCCGTGAGCATCTGATTCGTGTGCTTTTGATAGAAGCATGGCTTGCCACTGCCGCTCAGGCAGCGCACCAATGTCAATGGCCTGTCGGCAATATACGGAAACATGACTTCTGAAACAGCGAAATAGTATCGAGCGAGTGCGTCTTTGGTGACTCCCGAGGAGATATCAAGTACCTTGTCAGGATGAGTGAGTCGAATTGGCAAGCTGACATCCTCGACGTTACTGCTTGAACGTCGAGCGGCTGGAGCACCCGTCGCTGCCATCATTCGTACCGACCGCTTTTCTGTTTGTTCGTTGGGGTCTATTTGCGGTTTCTCCTGCCGCACCGTGGTTGCAGGTTTGTCTTCACGCAACCCTTTGAAGGACGCCTGTCGAACCAAATCATCCGCGGTCCAGTTAGAGAAAGATATCTGTGCGACAAGTTCCGGCCTTACCCAGTGAACCCCGCGCCTCTCAGACGGAGGCACACTCTTAAATGATGATTGCTTGGCGCTGAGTTTCTCCAATCGATCGCGCATGGTTCGATGCGTTTTCTGAGTAAAGCCCGTTCCCGTCCTGCCCGCGTAAATTAGTTCTCCCGATCGATAGTAGCCGAGCAGAAGCGCACCAACTCCGTGGATGCCGTTTGAAGGCAGCGTAAAACCGCCAATTACAAGCTCCTGTTCCTGGTAACACTTTGACTTTGTCCAACTGCTTCCGCGGCCACTGGAATACTTGCCATTTACCAACTTCGAAACTACGCCTTCCGCACCTAGTTCACATGCTTTCCCAAAGATGTGCTCAGCGTTTCCAGCCAGATGTTCGCTGAGACGTATTAGTTCTCCTGGAGCGGATTTCGACAATACGTGCGCCAGCAGATCCTTTCGCTCAAGCAACGGTAGAGCGCGCAGATTATGTCCGTCGAGATGCAAAATATCGAATGCAAAATAAGTGAGCTCATGCTTTGCGCCTTCCTGAAACGCAGCCTGGAGTTTTGCAAAGTTCGTTGTCCCGTTTTCATCGAGAACTACCACTTCGCCGTCAAGCAGCGCGCTCTCCACGGGAAGATCGACCAACGCCTCTGCTATTGCCTTCATTCGGTGCGTCCAATCGAGGCCGTTACGGGTAAGAAGTTTAACTTGCAAGTTCTCCTTCTTATCAATCCGAGCCTGAATGCGGTAACCGTCCAGCTTCAACTCATGAACCCATTGATCTCCTTTTGGCATAGACTTGGCCAGAGTAGCGAGCTGTGGAGCCACGAATGACGGAAGATTCTCGCGAGGAAGTTTAGACAATTCTCGAAGCCAGCTTTTCGGGGATGCTTTTCGGGCATCGCGGGTCTTCTTTTTAGCAGGTTTCGCATCTATCCCCGGTCTTACAGATGCATCCTCGCGATGTGCCCCGCTTTTATTGGAGTTCCAAACGCGGTCTCCAGCCTGCGCAATGGCATCCAAATCGCGACCACTCAATACGCTGTCGGGTGCCTCCTCGGTAATCGGCACATCATCGTTCGTGCGTTCTTCTTTATCGTGTTCCTTGATGAGCAGCCAATTAGGTTTTGCTTCATCGGCCGCCCGTCCACCCATTCGCACAAGCGCCCAGTTGCCTTTCATCTTCTCGCCATGCAGCGAAAACTTCAGCGACCCCTTGGTCAGTCCTTCGTCGACATCCACGTGGGGTTCCCATGTGCCTCGGTCCCAGAGCATCACGGTCCCCCCTCCGTATTGCCCTTTGGGAATGATGCCCTCAAATCCTCCGTACTCAAGCGGATGATCTTCAACCTGCACAGCGAGGCGTTTGTCTCCCGGAAAATAGCTAGGCCCTTTGGTGACTGCCCAGCTCTTTAGAACGCCATTCCACCCCAGCCTGAAATCGTAATGTAATCGCGTTGCGGCATGCTTCTGAATTACAAAAGGAAGCGAAGAGGCTCCCTTTAACGCCTTATTGGGAGCACCCCCACTAGGCTCGTTCGTAAGCCCAAAGTCGCGCATTGCGTGATAGCGCGCCAACTGTTTGTCAGCCGATTGTGGAGCTGCCCGAGAAGTTTTGCGTCGTGCCGTAGTCATCTAAGTCGACCTATGCTGACTTACGCCGTTTGTCGACGCTCTTTGCATCGATGGGCAATACTGTTTGGCCGTTTCTAGCGCCACGGGTTTTCGCCTTAGTGTTGCTCGTCGCACGTGCCGGCGGCTTCTTTTCTGAGGGTGGATTTACACTTCGGCGTAGCGCATCCATAAGATCTACGACCTTCGCTCTTATGGTGGACTTTTGCTCCTCCGCGACAGGAATGTGCTTCAGCTTGGCGTCAACCAATTCGCGAAGCGCAGCTTCATAGCCATCTGTATACTTTGCCGGATCAAACTTAGCTGTTTTCCGCTGTATTAGTTCCTTTGCCAAAGCAAGCTGCTCGGTATCGATCGACGGCGTTCTGATGCCCGTGAAATACTCTGCTGCACTTCGCATCTCGGCGGCATAACGCAGTGTGAATCCCATCAACCCTGCAAGCTTATCGTCAGTCGGGGCAACAATTGCCATCAGATGTTCGCGACCGCTGAGGGCAATCTTTCCCAGGGCGGCCTTTCCAGTTTCTTGCAGAGCCTTCCGAACGACCGCAAACGCGTCTGCCTGAGAGTCGTTTTCCGGAACAACAAAGTAAGGCTTCTCATACAACGCCGGATCGAGTTCGCCGAGATTCACGAACTGCTGAATTTCAAGCGTATGCCGCGAAGCAATCCTCAGATTTGCAATCTCTTCTGGCTCGATCTGAATGTATTCACCCTTGCTGTATTCATATCCCTTGACGATATCGTCGTTCTCTACCGGAGCATCATCATTGGTAGAAACCTTCTGATGACGCACCCGCTCTCCGCTCTTTCGGCTGATCTGGTGAAAGCGGATTTCACTCTTCGCCTCGGTAGCAGGGAAGAGCTTCACGCCAAACGTGACCAGCGAAATTTGGATTTGTCCGGACCAAAATGGGCGCGCCAAGGTGAATGCTCCTCCCTAAGTCTGATTCCCGTCAAACCGCGTGAGTTGCCCTTACCCTGTCGTACACAGCGCGCTCTTCGCCATCGCTCGCAATCTACGCGGCAATCGTGGCTCGAGGGACAAGCCGCTCGGCAATCGATTTCAGCAAGTGATCCGCATGTCCCTCTTCATGGATCGTCTTGTCGAGGGTACCCTCCGTCCTAATCACCACATCAGATGCTCATGGATAACTAGAAGTCAGCCTCTCAGGCCGTCAGTATCGAAGGGAATTGTTAGCGCATACTTTCAATGAAATGAGCAATAGGTAAAGCTGCATCATCGACATTCAATCGAGCTCCACTGCTACCAAAGATCATTGGTAGAAGGCGCTAATCCAACGTCGAGGCTTTCGTGCGCTTATTCAACATGCCGTCCAGCATGCGCTCCGCAAGTACCTGCTCAAACCAGAACCCACCGTTCATGACCGTGCGAATTGCCAAAGGAATATACTCAACCGGCCGCTGCCGCTCAAATATGCCGCTGGCGCCATTGCGCAACGCATCTTCGAAGAACTCCGGGTCATTGCGGTTCGTTAGCAATATGACGCGGAGGTTGACGTTTTCGGCAATCAGATTTCCGATCTCATCCAATTGCTCATCCAGAAACTCAGAGCTTACGAGTAAAACATGAGGCGAGTGATGGAGTACGGCGTCTCTTAAGCGATTCCGATTTGAGCATTCTGGCAGTACGCATATGTCGCCCTGAGACGCTACGGCGCTCTTCAATCCTGAAAGCGTAAGAGGATGATTGTCCGCGAAAAGCACATGAATGTCGCGAATTAGTTCAGTCCGACAGGGACTCCAACGCGCGCCATCGCCATCACAAGTAGATTGCATTTAGGTCCTATTGTTCTTTAGGTCGTTGATTCTGGCTTGCGGAATCGAGTCAGTTAGATCCTTGATGCCTGAAAATCTCTATCCCCGACCCTCATCGAAGGTCTTTGCGCGCAGAGATCAAGTTGATTAGAGGGCGCAGTGAGGGAATTGGTTGGTTTGATCGGCCTCCGACATCGATCCCCGTTTTCAACTAGGGCTGTTAGTCGAAGAAAGGGCGAATATATTTGATTCGGCCACTTTTGCTATTCCAAAACTTATTGCTTCCCTGTGAGCAGCGTCGGCGATTCGGCGCACTCATCCTCTATGATTGGATGAAATTCATGTCGCCTCTCACACTTGTAATTCTTGCTGCAGGACTTGGAAGTCGCTATGGCGGCTTGAAGCAAATTGAATCCGTCGGGCCAGCCGGCGAAACCATCTTCGACTATTCCGCCTTTGATGCTGCGCGTGCAGGCTTTGGAAAACTTGTCTTCGTGATTCGCAAGGATATCGAGCATTCATTCAGGCAAATTGTGGGCGCCCGCTTTGAAAAGCGATTTTCGGTCGAATATGTTTTTCAAGAAATCGATTCCTTACCATCGAATATCAAAGTGCCGCCGGGTCGCCTAAAGCCCTGGGGCACGACCCATGCAGTTCTTACCGCAGGAAACGCCGTCCATGAGCCATTCGCAGTGATTAATGCCGACGACTTCTACGGGGCAAGTGGCTATCGTATATTGGCAGATCACCTCCAATCAGGTACGAGCGAATACGCAATGGTTGGGTTCGTTTTGAGCAATACGCTTTCAGACTTCGGAGCGGTAGCGCGCGGGATTTGCCAGGTCAATTCGCACGGTATGCTTGAAAAAATCATCGAGTTGACGAAAATTGAGCGTGATGCCGTCGGTATTTGCAATGTCGATCCTGATGGGACAATAACTCCTCTCCGAGGCGATGAAATTGTTTCAATGAACATGTGGGGTTTTACTCCCGATTTATTTGCGCAGTTTCGCGAACGCTTCGAGAAGTTTCTCGCTGCCAATCTCTCGAATAGCCTCGCGGAGTGTTACCTGCCAGACACCGTCAACGCGCTGATCTCATCCGGTGAAGCCACGGTCAAGGTTCTACATTCGACGGATAAATGGCTTGGTGTCACTTACCGGCAAGATAGGACGCGCGTGTCCGACGGCATCCGGAGACTTATCGATCAGGGGAATTACCCAGAAAGCCTGTGGGCATGAGCACGTATAACGATCTTGCCGCTGTGGCGAGCGCCTTCGAAATCTGCGGAGAGTTTGTGAGTGCCGAACCCTTCGGCAGCGGACACATCAACGATACCTTTCGCGTGGTCTTCATCGATAGCGGCAGGCGATTCCGCTATATTCTGCAGCGCGTCAATAATCGAGTCTTCAAGCATCCCGCCGCCTTGATGCGAAACATCGAGCGCGTTACTTCACATCTGTTCGCGCAGACAGCTGATTTGCCCGACAGGCAACGCCGAGTCCTCACGCTGATTCGAACTCGGGATAACTCGGCCTTCCATGTGGACGGCGAAGGCCGCGTTTGGCGAGTTTATCGATATGTCGAGAATTCTCAAGCCTTCGATGCCGTAGAAACGCCGGATCAAGCCTACGAGGCCGGCAGAGCGTTCGGACAATTCCAACAACTCCTTGCCGGGCTTCCCGCTGATCAATTACAAGATACAATTCCCGATTTTCATCACACTCCGAAGCGGTTTGCGGCCCTCGAGCAGGCGATTGCCGCCGACGTCGCGGGCCGTGCAGCATCTGCTAAAAAAGAAATTGCGTTTGCCCTCGCGCACCGATCCATCACCGGCGTGTTGCTCGATGCGCAACTTCCTCTGCGGGTAACTCACAATGACGCAAAGTTCAATAACGTGTTACTCGACGAAAAGACCGGCGAGGCCATTTGTGTCATAGATCTCGATACTGTAATGCCCGGTCTCGCTCCTTATGATTTTGGCGATATGGTTCGAACTACGACGAGTCCTACCCAGGAAGACGAGCGCGATCTATCCAAAGTGACGCTGCAGTTCCACATCTTTGAGGCTCTCACCCGCGGCTATCTTCGCTCGGCCAATGGCTTCTTGACCAACGCTGAAAAGCAACTCCTTGTCTTCTCTGGAAAGTTGATTACCTTTGAAATCGGAGTTCGGTTTCTTACCGATCACCTCTGTGGCGACACTTACTTCAAGGTGCATCGGTCTGAACACAATCTCGACCGCTGCCGCACGCAGTTCAAACTTGTAGAGTCGATCGAACAACAGCAAGATGAATTGGAAAGACTGGTGCAATCCATCGGTTAAGACTCTTCGCATCGGTTGAGCCCATCGAGCATGAGCATGCTATTCTTCCTCGCATGCGCTCTCGCTTCGTCGCAATTCTGTTCTTGCCGATCCTTGCCCTGTCAGCTCTACCATTACGCGCCCGAGTCGTTCGAGTGGAGATTGCCACTCGCAGCGACATTGAAGACGGCAAGGAATTCGGCTCTTCCGGTGCGTATGAGCGAATCACGGGGCGCGTCTATTTTTCGCTTCCCGTCGGAAACATACACAACGCTGGGATCTTCGATCTCAAGTATGCGGAAAACTTGAAAGACGGCGAGGTTGAGTGCTCGTCAGACTTCATGGCGGTTCGTCCCAGAGACGCCCACAAAGGCAACGGCTCTATGCTGCTTGAGGTCCCCAATCGAGGACATAGTGGCATCATCGCGATCGTGGACGGTGGCGATCGAAATGTAGCTAACGATGCTGGAGACGCATGGTTGCTGCGTGAGGGTTTTACGATTGTCAGCCTCGGTTGGCAATGGGACGCCCAAGGTCAAGACGCACTGCGCTTCTTTGCTCCAGTCGCAAAAGAAAACGGAAAGTCCATCACCGGCTTGTTGCGCGGTGACCTTATGCTGTCAAAACCAATGCCCGAGATTCCTCTTGGCCACCTTATGCAGGGCAACATTGGTGGAAGTGAATACCCCGTCTCTGATCCCGCCGATTCGCGCAATCAGCTCACCGTCCGTGACTCGCGCAACAGTTTGCGTAATGTCATTCCTCGCTCCGAGTGGCAGTTTGCCCGTACCGTCAATGGCAAACTCCTTCCAGATAACCGGTCGATCCATCTGAACGGTGGCTTCCAACCGGGCAAGATCTATGAATATGTCTATGTGGTCGCCGACCCGGTCGTCGCAGGAATGGGCTTCGCTGCGATTCGCGACTTTGCCTCTTACGCCAAGCATGCACCCGATGCCATTGCGCCCGCGCAGCGCGTCCTTGCAGAGGGCATCTCGCAAGACGGTCGCTTTCTGCGCGACTTCCTCTATCAGGGGTTCAACGCCGATGAACAAGGTCACATCGCTCTTGACGGAGTTCTCGCCCACGTCGCCGGCGCTGGCCGAGGAAGCTTCAACTATCGTTTCGCCCAGCCTTCGCGCGACGCACAACCCACTTCCTCGGTGTTCTTTCCGACGGATATGTTTCCCTTCACCGACCTACCCGAGCAGGACCCCATCAGCGGCGAAACTGGCGGGCTACTCAATCGCGCCATCGCTGATCGAGTCGTACCGCGCATCTTTTTCTCCAACACATCCTATGAATACTGGGGCCGCGCGGCTGCTCTCATTCACACCAGCGCCAATGGCAAACGAGACGTCCCCATATCTCCTAACGTTCGCATCTATCACTTCACCGGACTTCAGCATTTCTCCGGCCCGTTTCCGCCAGCAAAGGGTAGCGGCGACTTATTCGGCCAGTCGCCGCAATCCCCGCTTCCCGTCAAGTACTTCTGGCGCGCGATGATTGCGAACATGGACGCATGGGTGCGCAGCGATACACTCCCACCGCCAAGCAGTTTTCCCAAGATTAGCGATGGAACCCTGGTCCCGTTGCAGGCCTACGCATTGCCGTCGATCCCCGGCGTCAATCGGCCTCACGAGGCTACTGAAGCGTGGCGACTCGATTACGGGCCGCATTGGCAGGCTGGCATTCTGAGCATCAATCCGCCCCGGCTAGGCCGTCCGTTTCCCGTACTTGTTCCCCAGGTCGACTCCGACGGCAATGAACGCGACGGCGTGCGGCTTCCCGAAATCACCGTGCCTCTGGCAACCATCACAGGCTGGAATCTTCGCGATCCTTCGATTGGCGCGCCCGATCAGCGTGTCGCGTTTGAAGCTTCTTACTTGCCGTTCCCGCGAACTGCAGCAGAGCGCCAAAAGACCAACGACCCTCGCCCATCAATCGCTGAACGCTACGCGAGTCGCGATGAATATCTCAGCCGTTATCGAAGTTCCGTCGACGACCTCGTGAAACAACACTGGATTCTTGCTGAAGATCGCGATGCCATGATTACTCGCGGACAAAAAGAATGGACCGACGCCACTAAGTAAGCTGCAGCGTCGGTCCGTTTGTCTTGAGCAGTTTTAGTTTCTATCGCGCATCTTCGAAAGCAGTCTCAGCATCTCGAGGTAGAGCCACACGAGCGTAACCATGATGCCGAATGCGCCGTACCACTCCATATATTTTGGAGCGCCATAATTCGCGCCGCTCTCGATAAAGTCGAAGTCCAAAACCAGGTTGAGTGCTGCGATTCCGACAACCAGCAAGCTGAACCCGATGCCGATCACTCCCGAGCCGTTGACGGCGAGAAAGCGCACACCAAAGAACCCCAGCACCATTTGCAGCAAGTAGAAAAACATGATGCCGCCGGTAGCCGCGAAGACCCCGAGCCGAAACTTCTGGGTAACCTTGATCACCCGCGAACTATAAAGCAGCAGCAAAGCAAACAGCGTGCCGAACGTCAGCGCGACTGCCTGAACCGCGATTCCCGGATAGCGAAGGTCAAACACAGCCGAAAGTCCGCCTAAGACAAGACCCTCAAGCAGCGCATAGATGGGCGCGGTAACCGGCGACCATTCTTTCTTGAACACCGTGACCATGGCGCAAATGAACCCACCGATTCCGCCCAGCATCAACAGCGGCGCAACGTCGCTAATATCCCGCGACTGGGTGAACAGGTGCCACGTATAGGCTGCCGTTGCGAATGCGCAAACCAGCAGGATGCCGGTTTTGTTCACCGTCCCGCTCACCGTCATCCGGCTGGTCACATCGATTGCTCCGCCAAACCGGCTTCCGGCAACGTCGCGGAAGGTGTTTTGGCCGAGCGCGGGGTTTGATGTCTTCATCAAGGGCATGAATGTTTCTCCGTAGTTCCGTGCAACCTGGTTCCGTGCGATCCGTACGCGCCGCGAACCGCAGCCGATCAGATGCTGCTTCTATTCTAAATCCGATCCCCGTTTTTGTTGCCTATCAGGAAACCCGCGCCCCTCAAGGCATTTCATGCTTGACATACGGCGCAACCTATTGGATAAAAAGAAGAACACTTATGCTGGGTCCCCTTTACTCGGCGTGATTCATGTTTGTGGCCTTCTCGGCCACATGGCGGTCGACTTTCCCACTGTTCAATGTTGAGTCTTTAAGATTCTCGAACGTTTCCGGGTCATCTTTATCCCTTTTCGCTTTGAGGAATACTTCCTCAATCAGAGCTTCTTTCACTCTCGGCTAGCCCACGGAGGGTCACAGGTGTCATTGCGCAGTTGTTGTATCGTCGCCGTCCTGTTGTTTCTATTCCTCGCTCCAGTCTTTGCTTTGCCTCCCGCCGTGCATCATCCCCTCGATGCGCTCACTCCTGAAGAATATTGGAAGGTCTATAACGTTCTTCGCGATGCCGGCAAACTTGAAGAGAAAACCATCTTCGCCAGCGTATTGCTCCGTGAGCCAATCAAGTCCGAAGTGCTCGCCTGGAAGCCCGGCGACCCTATCTCGCGCAAAGCCGATGCGGTGCTGCTTACTGACGGTAAGTCATATGGCGCAGTTATCGATATAACTACCGGCAAGCTTGATTCCTATACCGAACTGAAGGGGCTACAGGCGCCCGTCAGCGAAGGTGAGATGCACGGCTTCGATGATGTGCTCAAGAAAGATCCGCGCATTGTCGAAGCTTTGAAAAAACGCAACATCACCGATCTTCGTCTCGTCACTTGCTACGTCACGCCCGCCGGATATGTCGGTCTGCAGGAACAGACCGAAGGCAAACGCATCGGCTGGGGCGGTTGCACTTACTCGGCAAACGCCAAGTACGGCTGGGATCGCGAGATTCCCGGTGTCTTCTTCGTCGTCGATATGAATGAAAAGAAAATCGTGCGCTTCACTGACTACGGCGCCGTTCCCATGCCCGCAGCGACAAGCATCTATGACTCTGATGGCGGACCGGCTTTGCCCGGAACGACGCCCTTCCTTATTGCGCAGCCTGCGGGACCAGGCTACACCATCAACGATGGTGAAGTTAGCTGGCAAAATTGGCATTTCCGTTTTCGCCTCGATCCGCGCATAGGCCCCGTCGTAAATCTCGTGTCTCTGCAAGACGGCAGCAAGCGTCGCTCAGTACTCTACGAAGGATCCCTGGCCGAAATGTACGTCCCTTATCAGGATCCCGAAGAGACTTGGAACTCGCACGTGTTTCTCGATGCCGGCGAGTACTTCACCAATACTGGCTCGGGCGGAATCATCAAGCCTCTTCTGCCGGGAGTTGACTGTCCCACTTATGCAACCTTTGTAAGTGGAACTTTCTTTCACGAAAACGGTACCCCGTATATTCGCCCTCAGCTGGCTTGCATCTTCGAGCGCGTCACCGGCGACCCCGCCTGGCGCCATTGGGATGAGGACACCTATGCCATCGCCGGCCGCCCCTCTCGTGAGCTTGTCTTTCGTACAGTCGCAACCGTGGGTAACTACGACTACCTTTTCGATTGGCGTTTCGAGCAGGACGATTCCATCGTCGTCGGCGTCGGTGCGACTGGCATTCTGGAAGTAAAGGCGGTAAGCGATCAGCGCGCGGATGGTCCGCTCTCACCCGGATTGGCCGGTAAAGATCCTCAAGGTCATGAGGTACAGTTCGGACAATTAGTAGCTCCAGGCATCGACGCCGTCGATCATGACCACTACTTCAGTTACCGTCTCGACCTCGATGTCGACGGCCAAAATAACACTCTCATGGTCGACAAGCTTGTTCCTTACAAGCTTCCGGATTCATCACTCGGCAGGCACTGGATCTGGGTCATGCAGCCAGAGATGGCCAAGACCGAAGGCGATGCCAAACTGAACGTGTCGGTCGAGCATCCAGCCATGTGGCGCTTCGTAAATGAAAATGTGAAGAACTCGCTCGGCCAATCAACCAGCTTCGAAATCATGCCCGGCATCACTGGCATTAGTCTGCTGCCTTCGTCGGAGTGGCCGCAAAAGCGAGCCGGTTTCTCCGAACATAATCTGTGGGTCACACCCTACGCACCAGATGAGCGCTACGCATCCGGTGTTTATGTGATGGGCAGCAAGGGCGAAGATAGTTTACCCGCGTGGACAAAGAAGAATCGCAACATCATGAATACGGATATCGTCGCCTGGTACACGGTCGGCTTCCATCACGTGCCGCGTCCCGAAGATTGGCCGCAGATGCCAATCATGTGGCACACCTTTACCTTGGCGCCATTTCAGTTTTTGCCTAAGAACCCTACGATGGACCTGCCGCTCGTTCCGTAATTCCGGTAGCTCCAAGACCTGCTCTGATCGGCGAGCAAGCCAACAAACCAACCAAACCTTTCCGCGGCGTGCCATTTCGCATCGCCGCGGAAGGGAAGCATAAACACACCCTTAGTTGAACCCGGAAACTTCCCATCCCAGGACTTTCATCGCAGAGGTCAGTATATGAGCCGTTCATCTTCCCCGATTCATTGTTGTGCACTCATCGCGAGGTCGTTTCTACTTTGCTGTTTCATCGCATTTACGGTTGTCTCCGTGCAGGCGCAATCAACCTTTGGCTCCATTATCGGCACGGTGCGCGATACTACCGGCGCTGTCGTACCGGGAGCCCATGTCACGCTTACCAACACGGGAACGACGGCTGTTCGCGCCGCGATCTCCGACGCCGGCGGCAATTATGCCTTCAACAATATCGATGTTGGAAAGTATTCGCTGACCATTACAGCCGCCAGCTTCGAAAAAGAATCTATACCAGAGATTGACGTCACTGCGCGCGAAACACGACGTGCCGACGCCACGCTCAAAGCAGGCGCTGAAACCCAGACAGTCGAGGTCGTGGAGCAGCTTGAGAATGTAATCACCACCGACGTATCCAACCTTGCCGTTACCAAGACTGGCGATGAGTTAGTCGAACTTCCCGTTGCCATCTACTCGCGCTCCACCGGCTCCACAAGCCCCATTTCTACGCTCACTACCGAGGCCGGCGTCCAGACCGACGATAGCGGCAACCTTGACGTAATGGGTACCACGCCAGCCTTGCTCAGCGTTACCGTCGATGGCATTTCGAGCGTAGGAGTTGAGTATTCCGGCCCCGTCAACGAGATGTTTCCTTCCTTCAATTCAATCGAAGAGATTCGCGTCTCGGAGTCAAACAACAACGCCGAATTCTCGGGCGTTGCCGACATCACCACCGTTTCAAAGCAGGGATCGAACAAGTACCACGGCGGCGTATTCGAGAATCACGAGAATACAATCTTCGACGCCGGCGATCCATTTTCTTTATCCAAGCCCAAGATCATCATGAATGACTTTGGCGGAACTTTCGGCGGACCCTTATCGTTCCCTCACCTCTACAACGGAAAAGACAAGACCTTTTTCTTTGCCAGTTATGAAGGACTGCGCCTTCCGCGCCAAACGCCTATCCTTACAAGCGTTCCCTCGACCAATATGCGCAATGGCAATCTAACATCCTACCTTGCAAATCAAGGAGTCAGTGCGATCTATCAGCCCGATGGCGTTACCGCGATCGATCAGGGCAACGTGCCCGTCACGCCCATCGCTGCCAACGTCCTTCAATATTTGTTTCCCGCTCCCAACGTCGGATCGCCGGATTCCTACGCCAATAACTATCAGACCAATTTCCCTTCACCTATCTCGACCAACCAGGGCGACATTAGGCTCGACCAAACCATTTCGCTCAAACAATCATTGTTTGCCCGCTTCTCTTACAAGAATCGCCAAGTAACAAGCGCGCCAGATACTTCCTGTACTTTCAATTTCTGTCAGACTGCCGGTAGCCCCTTGCAAGGTCCTTACAACACCCCCGAAATCGACGAAGGCCTCACATTCGCCTATAACTATATCTTCACTCCCACGTTACTCAATGAGTTTCGCGGTGGCTATAACGCGCAGCACACTTCGACCACGCAGAGTTACAGCACTGCAGCATTGCAGTCACAGGTCGGCATCAATTCCATTCCTCAACCGGACCTGCAATGGTCTGAAGCACCGCAAGTTCTGATCAACGGATTCATGGCCACCGGCGGCGGCAATCCCACTTACCAGCGAGGCCAGATCGTCCAGCTCCTCGACAACGTTACCTGGACCAAGCAAAACCACACGTTCAAATTCGGAGCCGACTTCAAGCGGCTCACTGATCATGACGACAACGTATTCGGAAACTACCGTGCAGGCTGGTACGTCTTCGATGGTAGCTCTGACGTGGGCACTGCGATCGGCGACCCATTCACATCCTTCCTGCTCGGCTATCCCGACTACACCGAAATCGGTACCGTGAATAAGCCGAGCATGCAAGGCGTCGGATATTCTTACGCGTTCTTCGGTCAAGACGATTGGAAGATTACTCCCAACCTTACTCTCAACCTCGGCCTGCGTTATGAGTTGCATCCTCCACTCAAGGAAGTCAATTACAACACCGCCGACTTTCTTCCCGACTGGACCGGAACAGGTACCGACGGTAGCACGGTACACGGCGCAGTGGTCGTGCCTAACGCGCAGGCCCTGTCGGTCGAGTCCAGTGACTTTATTCAAGCCATATCTCCCACGCCGACCCTCACCTCGGCACAAGCTGGTATTCCCGCTACCATGCGCTACACGGTGCACACTGACTGGGGCCCGCGGCTCGGTTTTGCTTGGCGGCCTTATGGCAATGACAAGACCGTGCTGCGCGGCGGCTGGGGACGTTTTATCGAAACTCCACTTGGCTTCTCCCTCGTCTCCGGCTGGGCGGTGAGTGCCAGTTATGTCGGCGTCTTTGGTCAGGACTATCAGGCAGACGAAGTAACTCCGCAGCTATCGCTCGCGAGTCCGTTCCCTGGTTCAGGAGTAAGTCAAGGCTCAGCAGGTTTCTACTATGCTTTTCCCGTCCGTTATAAAGATCCTTCCGTGCAACAGTGGAACCTTACCCTGGAGCAGGACTTCGGCCATGGCATCGGCATGAGGCTTTCTTACACCGGCAGTCATGGCCAGAATCTTGAAACCATGGGCGACTTGAACCAGGTTCCCGCCAACAATCTTGGATACGATCCCACTACGCGCCCCTATCAATCGTGGAGTGTTATTCAAAGCGTACTCAACTTAGGCGAGAGTAACTACAACAGCGGCACCGTCGAAGTATCACGTCACAGCGGCAAGGGCATTACGTTCGACGCGAGCTATGTGTGGACGCGCGATATCTCCGATGGGCAGGGAGCCACTCCAAGCGCATTTGTTGGATCAGGCGGAAACTGGGTAACTGATCGCTTCCATCCCGGCCTCGACTATGGCAACGTGATCTACGATCGCAAGCATCGCTTCCTCGCCACCTATCTCTACGATCTGCCCTTCGGTCGCGGACAACGCTGGCTCAACACCGGATCGTTCTTGAACACCATCGCCGGCGGCTGGCAGTTGGGCGGAGTTACCATCCTGCAAAGCGGTCCGTTCCTCACGCCTTACGAAGCCACCAATGATCCCGCCGGAACGAACATCCTCACCACGGTCGGAATTACGCGCGCCGATATCGTATCCAATCAACCGCTCTATGCGCAGCACAGAACGGTTTCGCAGTGGTTCAACCCCAATGCATTTTCGATACCCGCTGCTAATCGAGGCTACTTCGGCGACGCCTCAGTCGGCAGTATCGTGGGTCCAGGCACAGCCAACTTCTCTCTCTCGCTCATGAAAGACTTCGCGATATATGAGCAGTCCAAATTCCAATTCGGACTTGAAGCAGCCAACGTCTTCAACCATCGCAACTACGAACCGCCTAACACCCAGGTAGACGCAACCGGTGTGTTCGGTACCATCACGGGCTTGCAGACCGCTGAAGGCGCCGGCCCACGAAGTCTGGAGCTAACCGGCCGCATTACGTTTTGATCGAACAAGTTATTCGCATCGATAACTCCAATGATAACTGCCTCTGTTCCGAGTTAGCCGACAATACTAAGTGCCGCGTGGTTAGTTAGCCAAGCGGCACTCCCATTCAATCTCACGACCATTAAAACCTGCCGTGCAGAATTCACAATGATGGGCAGATATTCATGTATATCTGAGTTCAACCTATAAGCGACCCGTGGGAGCGCCTGATAAACTCCCGTCAAGCACAAAGCTGGAGCCGAATCCCGAATGAAAAGCATTGTTCTCGTCCTTTGTCTTGCGGCCGCTGTTGCTGCAAACGCTCAAACCACTGCCAAATCGGCAAATACTCAAGCTAAACCGGCCGCCGCCACACATCCCGCCGCAACGGTCAGCGCCGTCAAATTGCCCCCCGGCGTTCATCCTGTGCCCGGCATTCCGAAAACCCTGTTCGCCCTGCGCTATCAGGAAATCAAAATCGGCACCGGCGCCGAAGCCGAGCCAAACAAGCTATACAAGGTTCACTACACCGGCTGGCTTGCTTCCGGCGGCTACAAATTCGATTCGTCGTATGACCATCCCCGTCCCCCAGCCCTTGACAAAGACGGTAAGCCGGTCCTCGGCGCCGATGGCAAGCCCAAGCAGGGCGATCCCCAGCCCATCACTTTCCCTCAAGGCTACGGCCGCGTTATTCCCGGTTGGGATCAAGGCTTTGGTGGCATGAAAATCGGCGGCAAGCGTCGCATCTTTATCCCCTGGCAACTCGCCTACGGAGCCAAGGGTCGCCCTGGTCCTGACCCCGCCCATCCCGGAATTCCGCCCAAAGCTGACCTGATTTTCGACGTCGAATTGGTTGACGTGGCCGACATGCCCGCGCCGCCAACTCGCCCCGGTATGCCCGGTGGGATGAGTCACCCCATGCCCGGCACCGCGCCGCTTGCGCATCCGCAGCCAAATATCCCCGCGCCGCCTCCGCCCACCAATCCTGACGCGCCTAGGAACCCGGCTCCGCCCGCGAATCCAGCCTCGCCGACGACTCCCAATCCGTCGCCTAACCCAACAACGCCGCCCGCAACCCAGCCCACGGCCCCCACCGCACCATCGCAGCAAAAATAGGCGCTCTCAGGCCACGCCGGCAGGTAACTCCGGCGTGGCCGCCAGCAATTGCCGCGTGTACTCCTCGCGCGGTGCCCCGCAAATCGCTTCAGCCTCGCCTATTTCCACTAGCCGTCCACGCTCCATCACCGCGATCCGCGTGCTCAAATACCGCACTAGCGGCATCGAGTGCGAAATAAACAAGTAAGTAAGCCCGTGATCGCGCTGCAACTGCCGCAAAAGGTTCACAATCTGCGCCCCCACGCTCACATCGAGCGCCGACACAGGCTCATCTAGAATCAGCAACTTCGGTCGCAATGCCAGCGCCCGGGCAATATTGATCCGCTGTCGTTGTCCCCCTGAAAATTCATGCGGATACCGCCCCAGCGCCGACTCCTCGAGCCCCACCTCGGCCAGCAACTCGACGGCTTTCGATCGAAGACCGGCCCGGCCCTTCGCCATTCCCATCTCCCGCCCATGAATCTCCCACGGCTCCGTAACAATCTCCAGCACCTTCATCCGCGGATTCAAGGCCGCATATGGATCCTGAAAAACCGGTTGCATCTGCCGCCGCATCGCGTGCAGTTCTTGGCTTGACGCCCGCGCCACTTCCACGCCGCCCACGCGCACCTTTCCGCTGGTCGGCGCCACCAATCCCAGAATCATGCGGGCAACCGTGGTCTTTCCCGACCCCGATTCGCCCACCAACCCCAGCGTTTCTCCGGCCTCAATCGAGAACGAAACATCTTCCACCACCGCCCGCATCTCGGTGCGCAATCCCGACCTCCGCGGGTAGCTTTTGCTCGCTCGTTCCAACTCAACCAGGGCCATGCCCAAATGGTATCGCAATCGGAATCGAGAATAGAGCGTGGAAGCGCGCTCAGGGCGATCGCATGAATCCATTTTGTTCGCCAGACCGGTTCCGATTTCAACCGTGCCGGAGGCGCTATGATTGCCCGGCGCGCCCGCCAGGCATTCACCGCATCTCAACAGTCCGCAGGCTATAATCCGCACGCGCGTTCGGAATGATTCGCGCTTCTAAAAACCCTGTTGCCGGGACACAAACGGCCGGCACGAGAGGACCTTCCCCCCATGTCCAGTAACGGTTTTACCTTTGCAAATCCCACTTACACCGCCGACAACTTCTTTACCTACAGCGCCGGCAACATTGAAGGCGACGCTAGCCTCCAAGCCACCCAGGTCATCGAGCCCATCCCCGCCCCGCGAGTCGATCCACCCGTCCTCGACCTCAGCGGCATTCTTTCCGCCCAGATCGTAGCCCAGATCCAGGCCTCCGGCAGCCTGGTTTTTCACTCAGTTGGCGATACTGGCGGCATCGTTCGCGCCGAGCCCCAGCTTTCCGTTGCCGATGCCCTCGAAGCCGATCTTACCGGTAAAACCTACTCCACCGGCCAGCCCGCTTTCTTCTATCACCTCGGCGATGTCGTCTATTATTTCGGCCAGCAGGAGTTCTACCCCGAGCAGTTCTACGACCCCTACCGCAATTACGCCGGTCCCATCTTCGCCATTCCCGGCAACCACGACGGTGTGGAGTTCGCCAAGGAGCCCATCTCGTTCTCGCTCGAGCCGTTCGTCAACAACTTCTGCGCTGCATCTCCCACCGTGTCGGTGCCCGGTTTCGCCCGCACCACCATGACCCAGCCGGGCGCGTATTTCGTTCTAACAGCACCCTTTGCCCGCATCATAGGCCTCTACTCCAACACCGGCGAAAGCGTCGGCGTCCTCAGCAATACCACCATCGGCGACGCGCAAATTACCTTCCTCAACCAGCAATTGGCCGCCGCCCTTGCGGCCCGTCAAGCCGATACGGCGAATAAGAATCCCCAAGCTCTCATCCTGGCTGTCCATCATCCGCCCTTCACCGGCAGCAGCCAGCATTTTCCCAGCGCCGCCATGCTCGCGCAGATCGATTCCTGCTGCCAGGCCGCCGGCATCTGGCCTGACCTCGTGCTCTCCGGCCATGCCCATCTTTATGAGCGCTATACGCGCACCATGAAGGCCGACGGCCGTCAGATCCCTTACGTCGTCGCCGGCAATGGCGGCTACTACAACCTGTCCAAAATGAAGGTCAACTCAAGCGGTGCCAAGCCGACCGCCAGCCAGCATTCAGAGCCCGACGGCCAAGGCAACACCATCACCCTCGACCAATTCAACGACACCGAATACGGCTTCCTGCGCATCACCGTCAACGCCAGGCAGATTCAAGTCGATTCCCTCGCCGTCAAAGACACGCAGACCACTACTACCCCAACCACGCCTATTCCGCCGCCTACCCTGATCGACAGCTTCACCGTGACTCTCTCCTCCCACGTTGTCTCTTCTGTCGGTCAAGGTTAATCCGGTAACCCGATACAGTCGGGGTGCTCCATCCATTTCCGCGTTTTTTGCGGAAATGGGTGGGATAGCCGATGTCACTGTTTTCCCATCCGATCAACAGGCGCTTTGTCTTACTGTCTTACACCTGTCTTACGTCGTCAGCCGGGTGCCCCATCCATCGAGCGTCTTTTGCTCGATGGGTGGGAGACCACAAAGGCTTACCGTCGAACGTCAGTTCTTGGCTTCTTCCATTCTTGGTTCTTTCCAGGGCAGGAATTCAGTCCCGTAACTATCTTGCATGCCGCGCCGGGCAATTCTCATCGTCTACTTCTCCGCCGGCATCAACTTCAATGCATAGGCGTACTTGCAGCTCGCCCCCGCAGGCAAAGTCACCTCCAGCTCGCCAGCCGCCTGCGTCCATTTGACTTTCTCGCTCGACCCCAGCAACTCCACCGAGCCAATCGGCAGCCCCGCCCCCTCATGCGCCCATCCCAGCGAGTGGATCGTCGCCTTCCCATCCGCCGGGCAAGCCATCCCAAGCACATAAACCACATTCCCCTTCGCCGTAAACCTGAAGTCCTCCGCCGTATAAGGCTTGGTGTCGGTGTCGTGGAACGCCCCGCCCACCACCTGCGTCGGACCCTCGCCAAACGTCTTCCACGGCGTAGTCCCGTAAATCGCATCCCCGTTCACCTGCAGCCACGCGCCAATATCGAGCAGCGTCGCTCTCACCTCATCGGGGACCGTCCCGTCCGCGCGCGGCCCAAAGTTCAGCAACAGGTTTCCGTTTTTGCTCACAATATCCACCAGTTGGTGCACCAAAAACTCCGGCGACTTGAACGTGTCGTGCTCGATATATCCCCAACTCGCATTGCTGATCGAGGTATCCGTCTGCCAGTGGTCGGCAATGATGTGGTCCTGCTGCCCGCGCTCAAAATCCCGCACCCCCGCCCTCCAGTTCATCGAATAGTCTTTGAAGTCGACAACACTCGTAAACCCATGAGCCGCCGCATAGTTATAGTAGAAAGCCGCAAACTCCGTTACCGCCTTGCGAAAGTTTGGCTGCCCTATCCACCAATCGAAATAAACCACTTCCGGCTTGTACTTTTCGATCAGTTCCGTATCGCGCGCCAGCCAGTCCCTGGTCCACGCGTCACTCACCCACGTCCAGTCGTTTTCCAAACCATGATCATCGCCACCCGCTTCAAACCACTGGTGCGCCGGCCCATAGAGCGAGGCATACTTCGGATCGTTTACGTCCGATCGCATGGCCCGTCCGCCGTCATAAAAGAAGTTGTGTTCGGCCCGATGCGAACTCAGCCCAAAGTGCAATCCCTCCGCGCGAATCGCCTTGGCCAACTCCCCCAGCGTGTCGCGTTTCGGACCCATCTTCACCACCGTCCAGTCCGACAAGCCCGAATCGTACATTGAAAATCCGTCGTGATGCTCTGCGACCGGCACTACATACTGCGCGCCTGAATCCTTGAACAGCTTCGCCCAGGCCGCCGCATCAAAATGCTCCGCGCGAAACAGCGGAATCAGGTCCTTATAGCCTTTGGCCGGATCGTTCGACGCATAACGGTCGCGAAAATTCTTGTACGCGCCCTCCTGCGGCTTGTACATGTTGCGCGGATACCACTCGCTCTCCGCCGCCGGTACCGAATACACACCCCAGTGAATGAAAATCCCAAACTTCGCATCCTTATACCACTGAGGCTGCTGATACTTCATCAGGCTCGCCCAGTCCGGCCGGTAGGGTCCATCGTTGGCCTGCTTATCCGCTTCCGCCAGCAGTCGATTCCGCTCCGTATCGTATTTCGCCACCGACTGTTGCCACTCCCGATCGATTTCAGGAGCCGATTTCACCCCCAGCGTCGGCGCCAGTGCATCAGGGGTTGTTGTCTGCGCAAAAACCATCGGCGCGGCAAAAACAGCGAGTAGGGGCAGGCATCGAACCAGATTCTTCATAAGCCCGCATCCTAAATCGGCGGCCTTCGTTCTGCAAACGCGTTCAATCGCTCGTGAACATTCGTTATTCACCGGCGAGTAAATTCCTCTGCCCGATTGGCGCGCTATCATTCCTCATGTTCCGCACCCTTGCCCTCGATTTTCGCCGATCCCAAGCGGCCTTTTATCATGTGTCGCTCGCGGCAGTTGCCCTTCTTTTCGTCGCTCACACCTCGGCCCAGATCGCCGCCCCTTCCGCTCCCCAAACCATGACCGAGACGCAGATCGTCGATCGCATGCAGCGTGAAAACCAACTCCGTCTCCAGGAACTGCAGCACTATCACTCCGTCCGCCATTATCAAGTTGATTACAAGGGATTTGGCACTTCCATCCTCGCTGCTATGGTCGTCGAAGCCAGTTATGACGCTGCCAATGGAAAGACCTTTCGTATCGTCTCCCAAACTGGGTCCAAGGCACTCCTCGACAAGGTGCTCAAGCGAGCCCTTGAAAGCGAGAAGGAGGCCTCGAATGACCTCCAGGCCAACGCCCTCACGACCGCCAACTACACCTTCAGTCTCGAGGGCACGGAATCCCTCCCCACCGGGCCGGCCTACATTCTCAGCGTCAAGCCTCTCGTCTCCACTAAGTACCTTTATCGCGGCAAAGTCTGGGTCGATGCCACCGAGTTCGCCGTTGTCAAAATGGAGGTAGAGCCCGCCAAAAACCCCTCATTCTGGATTAGCCGGGCCGACATTCACCAAACGTACGTGAAGACGGGAAGGTTCTGGCTTCCTCAAACCAACCGCAGCATTAGTAAAATCCGCGTCGGCGGCTCCGCCATCCTCACCATCGATTACGGCACCTACAAGGTCATCCCTCAATCGTCCGATCAAGTCAGCGGCCGGTAATCAGAATTGATTGGCTTCCCGATTCCGGCGTATCGTATCCACGTATGCCCTTCGCTCCTGGCAGGAGGCGTCTATGAAGCCAGCCACAGTTCTCGCACTTGCTCTTTTCTCTTTTCCGCTGTCTCTGACAGCCCAGTTCCAGTCTCAGTCGCAGCCACATGGCTGGGGAGTCGCCGGTATGGAAGGCATCGGTCAGAATTCTGTTTTAGATTCTCGGGCTGTCTTGCCGTCCTGTCCCATCTCGATGCGCGTTCGCCAGGGAATCGGCAACGGCGTCCTCGTCGTCAAAGGCGGCAAGCGACTCGACACTGTGGGATCGCGCCTCCGTCTCAACTTAGCACCTTCGCAGGATCGCCCTGGCACTGTCATTGCCGCCACCGTCATCGTCCATGGATTCAACGGCAAACCCGGTGTTTTCCCCTTGGTCGCCACCCGTGATCACGCCTCTGAAATCACCAAAACCCTTGCCGTCTCCTTGACCGCCGATGACGACAACAGCTTCTGGTCGGAACTCCTGTTGCCGGGTCTGACCGGTCCCAATCGGGTCGACCTTCAATCCGTCACCTATGTCGACGGTTCCATCTGGAAAGTCGCCCTCACGGATGCGTGCCACGTCGCGCCCGACCCGTTCATGCTCGTTGCTGCCCAATAACCCGGTGCCCGTGCCTATCACTAACACTTCGGTGTCCCGTGCCGGCCCCTCTGCTGTGATACCGTTGCATTACGTCGTCCCTTCAACTGGACCAGCTTTCTTAAGGGCCAGATCCGATGCGTCGATTTCGGTAAATCAGGGATAGCGGTGTAGCCAAGGAATGTCTCAGCAGCCGGAAATAACATCGCCTTCACTGCCCGCGAGCCCGGCTCCTCAGCCCAGGCCCGTACCTAACCCCGTATCCGGGACCGCCGACGATCTCCCGTCGAATCCAGCTCCTGATTCCGCTATCTCGCCGCCCCGCCCCGCCCCCCAACGC